>ENA-UOOK01005132-UOOK01005132.1-fermentation-metagenome-genome-assembly--contig:-NODE-5132-length-13403-cov-5.997752_pt1 | contig 13403 bp, 11 predicted proteins | sample MGYA00245777_ERZ724023 | MGnify/ENA primary metagenome ERZ724023 (study PRJEB28704, sample SAMN03018312) | fermentation metagenome | biome: anthropogenic terrestrial biome; feature: soil; material... | reverse complement strand
GAATATAGGAGGAAAAAAGGATGGAAAAAAGCAAAAAATATTCAAAAACGATCCTAGCGGTAGTTATTTTTGCAGCTATTGTTATCGTACTCGGATTGGTTTATAACAAGTTCAAACCGCAGACCAAGGAAGGCTCAAAGGAAATCTCCGTAACGATTGTTATTCCGAAGGAAGAACCGAAAGAGGTAACTATTAAAACAAATGCCGAATATCTTCGCCAGGCTCTGGATGAAAAGAAGCTTATTGAAGGCTCTGATAGCGCTAATGGTTACTATATAACCGGTGTGGATGGCCGTACCGCCGACAGCGCCAAAGAAGAATGGTGGTGTATCACAAAAGGCGGTGAAAATGTAAATACCGGTATCGATGCTACTCCGATTGCGGATGGAGATAAGTTCGAATTAACTCTTATGATTGGATATTAGGGCGGCAAAATATTGTTTCCTATTACTTAAGTTTTCCTCGATTTGTGCGAATTGATGAAGGCGATTTCATTGCTATAATCAGGAATTATTTCAAGATGGGAGTTACTAAGGAAAATGAAGATGAAGATAAAAGATATCGTATTGATCGGAATGATGAGCGCAATGATGTTTGCCATCCAGGTAGCCATGGCGATTCTTCCGCTGCCTAATGCCGAGCTGATCTCACTATTTGTGATTGTTTTTGCACTCGTATTTGGCTATAAAGCACTTTTTATCATCTATATCTTTGTCTTGCTGGAGGGTATTTTCTACGGTTTTCACATATGGTGGGTCAATTATCTCTATGTATGGACGGTGCTGTTTTTCGTGGCAAGGCTTTTTCGCAGAAAACGCTCCTCTCTTTTCTGGGCAGTGATCTCCGGAGCCTTTGGACTTAGCTTCGGAGCGCTCTGCTCCATCCCTTACTTTCTAACCGGAGGTATCCCTTCCGGAGCCGCGTACTGGGTCAGCGGAATTCCGTTTGATATTATTCACGGTATCAGCAATTTTATTGTTGGATTGGTAGCAATACGTCCTATTTATAATTTAGTAGACATGCTGTACAATAAGGCAAAATGTTAGCAATAACTGCCGGCTTTGTACAGCATGTCTTTTTAATTGTACTTCTGTGCTTTATAGAAGGATTATTTATCCTTCTCCCAGAAGTTCTCCAGCATCAGCTTTTCCATCAATTCTGCAAACAGTGTGTTCGCCCATGCAAACCAAGATCTTGTATATTCCTCCGGCTTGCTCGGGTCAAAGGATTCATGCATATAATTACAGCCTGCATGAGTTTTTGCTATCATATTCAGGCAGGACAGGATCTCTTCGCGGTCGGTCGAGGTCATTGCCTGCATAGTCAGACCAATATGCCATACATAGCCGTGGGGCGTGTGCGGACTTCCCACACCCTTTGCCAAATCCCCTTCAAAGTAATATGGATTATCCTTAGACAGGATGAATCTTCTGGTATTCTCATAGAGCGGATGGGAAGCTTTCTGATATCCCAGATAAGGAATTGCAAGCAGACTCGGCGAGTTTGCATCATCCATCAGGACATGATGTCCCGCACCGTCCGCCTCATAGGCATAGATTTTTCCATGAACCGGATGCTCTACTATCCCATATTCCTCGATTCCCTTCTCGATTTCCGCAGCAAGGCTGCAAAATTCCTTCCCAAGCTCTGCATCCTGATATACTTCCCTGCAGATTTCCTCTGCGTAATGAAGTGCCACCACTGCCATCATATTGGATGGAATCAGGTAGCCATAGATGCAGCGGTCATCGGAAGGGCGGAAGCCGGACCAGGTCATGCCGGTCGGTTTTACCGGGTTTCCTTTACCGTCGCAGGGAAGGGTATCCGTCTCCACGCAGTCAAACCGGTGAAAATGGTAGGAGGACCGCTCATGGTCCTGCTCCGTACGGAAAACCTCTTTGATATTCATAAGCATGCGATAGAAGGTTTGATCAAATACATCTGTCTCACCGGATTCCTTCCAGTATTGGTAAGCAAGGTACAGCGGTGCGCATAGCGAATCCACCTCATATTTTCGTTCCCAGACATGATCATTTTGCTCTGTCTCATCCTTATACATATAGCCTTTTTTATCCGCCTTCTCTTTGAACGCATTGGCATAGGGATCCATGCATACCAGCTCCGCCTGCTTCGCAATCACTCCCTTGATAATCTCCTTCAGGTAAGCATCCTCCCTGACATATTTTACGTAGGGATGCAGCTGTGCCGAGGAATCTCTGAGCCACATGGCCGGAATATCTCCGGTGATTACAAAATAACTCCCGTCCTCAAGCTTCTTAACGGTAGTTTCTATTGTATTCAGGAAGCATTGCTTCACGAGAGGCGCAAGCTCCGGATATGCCTTCTTATAAAAATCCTCCAGTTCATCCGCCTTTTTTATAAGAATATCAGGTATTTTCTTCAACATAGTAATATCTCCCATCTTTCGTCAATCTAGTTCGATTCGTTAATCAAGTTCTATTAATGTAGTCTCTGTAAGCTTCTCTGTTTCAACCGACAGGAAATAGGTCTTTATTTCAAATGCTTGAAAAGCTATCTTCTCCTGAATACGGTTATTTAGAAGGGAAATTGTTGCTGTGGTGTCCGTACCCATGCTTTCATATAATCTTAAGATATATCCGTTCCTGTCCTCGCTTTGTTTCATTGCCGACAGGATCACGCGCGGATTATCGATACGGATAAAGCCATTTTCATTATGGGGTATTTCCTCGTTCCCATAACCGGGAGGACAATAGGCAAAACCGTATGGCTCTTCATTATAAGCCTGTGCCATGCGGTCAAGATACTTTCCGAGTTCTTCTTCCCTTCCTGCCGTGATTTTAAATTGATAATAGCGCTCTCCCTGCTCCATCCTAGGCGCCCATTGCTCCTCACGGAGCGCCTTTCCCATCACAGAATCCGAAGCAGCATAGCCCGCCGAGCGAAGCAGTGTAATTCCAAGCTCTCCCTCGGCATAGCTTGCTCCATAGGTTCCCTTATTGAGGACAGCCACCGCACCGCCAGATGCTTTCTCATGCAGCATGACCCATTTCTGGGAAACCGTCTCTTCTCCGTGCTTTAGTGGCTCTCTGCCGAACATAATCTGACCGGTAAAATCATTTTCTGCCGAAGGTGTCAGGAGCATCAGCTTCAGGAATTGATTTTTCTCCTGATTGAATACGCCAAGCTCAACCTCAAAATCGGTGCCTGTCTTCGGAAGCTGATACCTAAGATAAGCTTTGGAATTATGCATACCAAATACCGCTTCCACAGTAGTTCTTACTGCTCCGTCTTCTATGATGCGTACCGGAGCGATCACCCAATCCGTCAGCCCACAGAAGTCGCTTCCCTCCTGGGGCAGCAGAAGCCCGAAATCTCTTCGCACATGGGATTCCTCCGCATGAATTCCCCAGGAATTATAGGTATCATCATAGGCGGCCAGCTGAAAACTCCCCTTTGCCAGGTAAACTTTTTTGTCAACCGAATACTCTTTGAGCAGTCCCGTCGTGGTATCTATGATTACCCGCATCCTACCGTTATCAAAGATAAATTCCGGCTTGGACTGGATTTCCTGATATACCGGACGTTTTTCGACCGGATGGAAGAAAACATCCATACGGTTCATAGCCCCTGCCTTAAGCGTCGCCTGTACGACGACCTTCTTTCTCCAATCCAGATTAAAATTACTGCATTCTTTTTCAGCCTGTGTAGGGATTCTTATTCCGTTCATTTCTGCTGCCGGATACATAAATTCGGTGGTCCAGTTTTGCTTCGGCAAACCGACTTCGCAGGCAAATACCCCGGTGATGTCATAGGGATGGGGATTGTAGAACAGGATGGTCGAACTGCCTTCCTTCACCCGCGGCTGTGTACTAGCGAGGGCAAGCGCAGCCAAGTGCTTCTCCCTTGAGACCAGCTCGAGGCCATGATCCAGCAAGCGTAGGGTATCCTCTTCCACATACGAGCTTCCCGAGCCCGGCAGTGCATCATGAAATTCACTGAAAAGAAGCGCTTTTACCGTTTCGTGAAATACATCCCTCGGATAGTGCCTTCCAAAGAGAAGCTCCGCCGCTGCTGCCATTTTCTCCGCAGAATACAGCTCATTCTCCAGGAGACGGTGTTTCTGCTTCACGCGTATCTGTGAAGTGTAGCAGCCCGGAGCAACCGGATTAAGCCCCTCGGATACCCTCTTAAGTTCTCCCGGCAGCTGTTTACGCTCCGCAAAATACGCCTCCGGTGTGGAATGGAGGATATTATAATCCTCTGTATTTTCGATATACTTTGCCAGATCGGAAAGGTCCTTTCTTGACGGACCGCCGCCGTGATCCCCGACGCCCCACAGGAACATCGTCACCTCTTCCTCCTGCTTATCCGCAAGAAAGTTTTTTAATTCTTCGGCCGCCTGCCCCCATACGGAGTTATAATTTTCATCCGAGCGGTGTACAAGAACGGATGCGCCGGCAAATCCTTCCCAGATAAAATCCTGCTCATCAAAATCATACCAATCCTTTGCCGGACGGCATATAATATAGGAGGTATAGCCTGCCTTCGCAAGAATTTGAACCAATCCTCTGGAATGTCCGAAGGAATCAAAATTAATGGCGGTTTGCGGAACCTTATCAAATTCTTTTTTAAAGAACCGTCTTCCGACTTCGATATTCCGGATGATCGACTCCCCGGAGGGCATATTGCAGTCCGGCTGCAGATACCAGCCTCCCATGATATGCCATTTTCCTTCCCGAACCTTCGCTTTAATGCTTTCATAAAGTCTGCTGTCATTTTCCTTGGCCCATTCATACAGGATTGCTTCATTATGATTAAACAGGAAGCCCGGAAATTCCTCCGTCAGTTCTGCGGCGGTCCGAAAGGTTGACAGAGCTTCGGAACAGCCCTCCTGCCAACGCCAGAGCCATACAGGATCCAAGTGTGCATTTGCAATCAGATGAATATTCTTCTTATCGTTTTTGTTTTTTTGCTGTTCCATCCCTTTTACCTCATTTCTACGTAGCTTTTGCTTCCATCTCGTAATCACTCTATCTCATACGGGCAGTTGATCAGCATGGAAACTGCAGCGGAACAACCCCAGGCGGAATAAAAAGCATCCCCTGTTTTCGTATTAAACTGTGTCCACATGATTCCCTTCGAATTCCGGTTATTCCAGGCGGTTCGTGCATTTTGCCTGAGCCAGTCCGCATACTGCTCCTCACCGCACTCACGAACGAATTTGCCCATCCATCTGGCAAGAATACCCTTAAATCCCGGAAGATCATTGCCTTCCCCTTCCGTATTCATTACCTGCCCCGAGAACATCGTATTTACCGTGTAATCTGCGGCAAGCTTAGCATCCTGCAGATAGGCTTCCTCGCCATAGTACTGATACAACAGGGTGGCTGCTCCGATAAAGGTTCCCTGATTATAGGTCGAACACCACTGGTTAATTCCTGTCTCCAGATCATAGGCATCAAATACCGCACCGGTCGGACCGAATAAGTTTTCCTTTTCCCATTGATAGATTTTCACAGCCTTATCATAATATTTTTCATTCCCGGAAGCTTTTCCTAGAAGGCATGCCGCTATGACTGCCGGCGCATTAATGCAGGAATTCTTTGTCTTATTTTCCGTCTTCCAGAACAGTCCGCCGCCCAGATCCTCACTCCATGCACGGTCAAACACTATGTTAAAATGCTTTTCTGCCATTGTAAGGTATTTTGTATCCTTCGTTGCTTCATAGGCTCTCGCACATCCTATGGTCATCCACATGATATCATCATTAAAATCATTATAGGACCAGTCTTCTCCATGCTTTGCAAGAAAGCCCCGGTACATCTCATCGATTAAGGCAAGATACGCCGCATCCCCGGTACGCTCATAGGTATCAATCACGATTTCAAAGATTTCCGCCTGCTGCCAGAAGTCCTCGCCGGCGATATAACCTCCCTTCTCTTCTATAATGTAAAAGCTGGACAAAAAGCTATCCAGCGCTGTTTTTGCCATATCCATAGTCAACTCAGCCGCTTCCTTTCGCTCCTTAGTTGTAGTCTCCGGTGCGGATGGTGCTTTCTCCATCGTCCTATCCGTATTCGCACTTTCCTCTGACCTCTTACGGCTGCCTTTGTCCTCTACTGCTATAATATAGCAGAGAACAAAAATGGTCAACACTAAGAGGGTACCAAAGCCTATCTTGATTTTTCTTTTCCTGTTCCGATTTTTATTCGTATGCTCTAACATATTCCCATCCTTCCTAACTCCTTAGGAAGCCTAGCGCAACCTTATTGCAGCTTCCAAAAGCATTATTCCGCTTAAATGCTGCGCCAGATCAACGCTTTCCCGTTCTTTTTTCTCCCAGCTTCCGCCGATCAGTCCGTTTTCATTCATACCTTTTTCTATTACGCAATGAGCATTGAACAAAATCATTTTCTTCATATCCTTAAGCTCCGGACACACCTCGATCAAAAGGCAGAGATAACGGATAAAGATGCCTTTAAATAAGCCGCAGTCATCCACGCCTTCATAAGGGAGAACGCCTCCATGGGAATCTGCAAAAAAGCGTTTTGCCTCGCTCGCTATCTTCACGGCAGTATCCAAGGTCTCCTTTGAACCATTTATCTTATAAAGCTCCACCAAAGCTCCGATCACAACACCGGGATTATAGGTATAATTCCACTCATAGTCGATCTTCCCATCTCCCTGGCGGTTTTTGCCGTCCCATACCGCCCCACTGACCGGATCCACGAGATTTGTAATATTCCAGTCCAGGATCTTACTACCCCAATCCAGATCTTCCTTCGCATGAAATCTCTGATAGAGGCGGAAAGCAAGAATGGCTGCCGGCGCATTCGCTGGAGTGTTCTTATAATCTGTCTGATCCTTTTTCCATGCCATTCCTCCGCCCATCTGCTCATTCCATGCGGTCTTAATGTCCTCCCACAAATGCAGCACCTGCTCTTTGTAAGCTTCCTCACCGGTCACATCCCAGAGCCGTAATTGGGCAAGCGCCATCCATTCCATATCATCATACCAGTTATGAAGAAATGTCTTGCCATTTATGGTAAAGGTTCCGTTGTACTCCTTCCTGATCTTTGTCAAATACTTCGGATCATCGGTACGGATATATCCGTCTATCAGGCAATCCAAAGCATGGGCGTGCCACCAGTAGATCCAGTTCTCCGTCTCACGCACGGGATAATGATTTTGTAAAACCCCTTCTTGTTCCTCCCAAAAATATTGAAATAAGCTGTTCTGCGCCTTGTCGCAATACTCCGTTAAAATCATGTCCTGCATCCCTTCTAATAAAATACGATCCAACAACTTCATCCATTTTCTCAATTAATGCCATGTGTTCTAAGTACCAATGACTTCAAACAGTTCTCATTAAAATATTACTTCTTATTACTTAAGTTTTTCCTTGGTTGTTAGATGGCTTAACCCTCATGCCCTGATATAATCCTAGTAGCAAAGAGTTTGCCTTTGCAAACTCTCGCGCCGAGCCCGTTCTGCTACAGTCAGATAAATACCTTACGAATACATGTTTCAAGTATTCGTTACGTGCTGAGTGCGTCATCCCAATGCGAACTATGTTCGCATGGAGGTTTTTTGCCGTATAGGACGCAATTTCCTATACGGCAAAAAAATATATCTTTCATAGAACGATATCCTCAATTTTTTTTTGTCGTGCTTCCTAAACCGCCATTTCTTATTTCGTCTGCATGATCATCTACTGTGATACCATATTCCACAAAGATGCCTTGCATAAATCCCATTCCTTCCGTTACGGTAACTGTCTTTCCTTCGTTACTGTCATTCGTTATTTTGCAGAAGATATGACCCTCATTATCCGAATCGTAATAATCACTATCGATAATCCCGACCGTATTATTCATCTGGAGACGGTATCGAAAGCCTAAACCGCTCCTTGGATAGCACTTTAATACCCATCCCTCCGCAATCCATACCCGAATTCCGGTAGGTATCTTAATCGTTTTTCCCGGGGCAAGGGTAAAAGTCAGGGGGCTAAAGAAATCATAACCGGCGGATCCCTTTGTGGCTCTCTTCGGCAGTTCGATTCTTTCATAAATTTCTGCGATCTTTTGTAATTTTGTCTTATACTCCTTCGAATCAATATCCTCAGGAAAGGTATCCAGCCAATCTTTTTGAAATTGCGCGAGGCTTACCTTTTCATATTTTGCTATTCTCTGCATGTCTTCCTCCAAGTGTTTCTTATCATTTCATCTTTAACATTAACCGGTATGTTTCAGTCTCTTTCAATCTTATAAAACTCAGGATCCAGTTTCATTTCTAGTCTATTTTATTCTTTACTTCCAAAATCAATTTAGTTCCCTTTAATCTTACTATTTCAGGATTAAGTCCATTTCAATTCGATACCGGTTGTATATTCATCATGCCCAGCAGTTCCTTCGCGGCGGTAGATATCGGATTCTGACTGCCGATAATGACACAGAAATGCCTCGGGGGAATCGGTTCCGTAAAATTCAATTGGAACAGCTCACCCTTCTCGATTGCTTCCAAAGCAAAATCTTTTACGACGCAGCCGACGCCCAAATTACGCTGCGCAAATTTCACAATGATATCGCTCATTGCCAGTTCAAATTCCGGTTTTAAGACAACCTGGTTGGCAAGAAGATATTCGTCAATAAATTTACGTGTGCTGGTATTATGCTCCAGGCAAATAATCGGTAAGCTCTCCAGTGCCTTGTAGTCTAAGATCTTCCCCTGCAGTTCCTGAAATTTATTGCCGGCTACAAAGATATCCTGTATCTCGCGAATCCGAATAACCTCCATATCCGGCTTTGTTTCAAAGGGTTCACTTACCACGCCAAAATCGATTCGCCCCAGCCTTAAATGTTCTAAGGTATCCGGGGTCGGCGCATTCGTTACCCTCACCTTAATCCTCGGAAATTTCTCATGGAACTTCTCCAGATACGGAAGAAGATAGAATTGCAGCGTCATATCACTGGCGCCGATCCGTATCTCCCCTGTTTCCAGGTCCAGCATCTTATGAAACTGCTCCTCTCCCAGCAAGATATATTCGTAACCCCTCTGCACATAGGAGAATAGCACTTCTCCCTCCGGTGTCAGCTTAACTCCCTTCGGAACACGAATAAATAATCGGCTTCCCATATTCGTTTCCAAAAGTTTGATTGCCTGACTGACTGCCGGCTGCGAAATGCAAAGCTCTTCTCCCGCTTTTGTAAAGCTTCCCGCTTTTGCTACATGATAAAAAATTTTATAATATTCCAAATCAATATTCATCTTTTAGCTAGCCAGATACCCCGTCCTCTTTGGGTCGGGGAGGAATGGCGTGCTGCCATTTCTTATATTTGGATTCTCCTTTCTGTTGGTATGTAAGTTAATACATAACGCCGGATTGCTCCGGTAATGATGCCTTCGCCAATGTTATAAAAGCTTTTTTAGTATGCAACACTGCTCCGTACCCAAAAGAGCTGTTTAATCACATACGATAGAGCCGTAGATTAGGCATTACGTCCACGGGTATCATGACTTAAATAACGTAGTCAGTTAAGACTTAGGCTAGTCAACCGACATCTTAAAAGAAACAAAAGATTCTCTTAAGAAGCCCCCACTTCAAGTGCTTTTGCACTAAGTGGTGGGTAATTGACATAATTTCTCCTTATGGAGCCAGGCTAATATCCTTAAGGCAATTATAGCATTGCCGCATATTGATGGCAAATTAAATCTGATAAATGAATATGATAGAAGATCCTGTTTATGGCACAATTTTAAGATGACTTATGATACTCATTCCATTTTATTAACTTATCAATTAATTTGAGGGTCAAAAAGCCTTCCTAACAAATCGTCTTCATCAATTTCTTTTATAAAAAGCCGGCGAATACCCCATACTATGCTTGAGGACTTTTCCTCAGGCATAGTGAAAAACTGATTTTCGTACCGGAAGTAAATTCATAGGATATTCTATCGAAACGACAGTTCATTTTCAGAAAGGCTGGTGCAGATATGAATAATATTCATTTTAGTGTAAACGGCTTACAAAACACGCAGATGAAGACGCAGCTGAAAAATGTCCTGAAAGATATGGATGGTGTCAGAAATGTGTATGTTGATCTGGGAAGAGGAGCAGTCGATGTAGATTATAATGATCCCGTTAATGCAATGGAGATCCGGCAAGGTATTGAGCAGGTAGGCTGCAAGATACGCTAACCTTTTTCCGCTTCAGATCAGTTCCTTCACGGCCTTAACAAAGAGTTTGCCTTGGCAAACTCTCGCGCCGAGCGCGTTCTGCCGTAGGTAGATAAAAAAGCTGTCAAAGTTATCACAAGCTTTGACAGCTTTTCTCAACATAAAAATTAATTGTATTTATATTCAAACCTTAATATCTGCCGATAATCCAAGAAGGTCTTTATTCTCCTCCAGAATTGGCTGTATTACCTCGGCAATAAACTCTTCTGTCTGCTCCTTCGCCCGTCCGGTATATCTGGACGGATCCATGGATTTCTTCAAATCCTCCAGCGTCATGTTGAAGGCAGGATCTGCCGCAATCAATTCCAGCAGATTGTTGTCCAGGCCCTTTTCCTTAACATTTTTGCCAGCCTCCATGGAAAGTACACGAATTTTTTCATGAAGCTCCTGCCGGTCACCGCCTGCTTTTACGGCATCCATCATAATATTTTCCGTTGCCATAAAAGGGAGTTCCTGCAGCATATGCTTTTCAATTACCTTCGGATACACAACAAGGCCGTCCACAATATTTAAGTATAGATCCAGGATTCCGTCCACTGCTAGGAAAGCCTCCGGGATACTGATTCTCTTATTTGCAGAATCATCTAGGGTCCTTTCAAACCATTGAGTCGATGAAGTAATCGCAGGATTTAATGCATCGGCAATGACATAATTCGCCAAAGAAGCGATTCTCTCACTGCGCATGGGATTTCTCTTATAAGCCATGGCAGAAGAACCGATCTGATTCTTCTCAAAGGGCTCTTCCACTTCCTTTAAATGCTGCAGTAAACGGATATCATTGGAGAATTTATGTGCACTGGCAGCAATTCCGGCAAGTACATTTAGTACTCTGGTATCTACTTTTCTGGAATACGTTTGGCCGGATACCGGAAAGCACCCTGCAAATCCCATCTTTTCCGCTATTTTTTGATCTAACTGCTTTACTTTTTCGTGATCACCGTCAAAAAGCTCCAGAAAGCTTGCCTGGGTTCCTGTGGTCCCCTTAGATCCCAGCAGGCGCATACTGCCGATACAATAATTGATATCATCATAATCCAGTTTTAATTCCATCAGCCACAGGGCTGCCCGCTTGCCTACGGTTGTCGGCTGTGCCGGCTGAAAATGAGTGAATGCCAGCGTAGGTAATGCTTTATTCTTCAGAGCAAATTCGGAAAGTTTCGCCATAACATTAATCAGCTTTTTTCTCACCAGCTTCAGCGCGTCCGTCATCACTATAATATCGGTATTATCGCCGACATAGCAGGAGGTCGCTCCTAGGTGGATGATTCCCTTCGCCTTCGGACATTGTACGCCATAGGCATAGACATGGGACATGACATCATGACGAACCTCTGCCTCCCTGGCTTTCGCAACCTCGTAATTAATATCCTCCTGATGGGCTTTTAACTCTGCGATCTGTTCCTCTGTGATCTTCAGTCCCAGTTCCCTCTCGCTCTCGGCAAGTGCGATCCAAAGCTTTCTCCAGGTCCGAAATTTTCGGTCGGGCGAAAAGATATTTTGCATCTCCCTGCCGGCATAGCGCTCGGACAAGGGGCTTATATATTTATCGTTATCCATAGCATCTTGCAGAAAAATTGGATCAACCATCCTCCTGCTAACTTCCTCCTCTCAAGGTACAAATTTTTATTTGAGTTTCAAAAGCACTTGAATCAATTATCCGTTATTCTCTATACATCATGCTCTCCGCGGATATTTCCTTTGGGTGGATCGATCGGGTAATTCCCGGTGAAGCAGGCATCACAATAGCCATCATCTCCGGCAACCAAATCACTCAGCCTGTCTACGGCAAGGTAGCCTAAGGAATCCGCACCGATCATATCTCTGATCTGCTCCACCGTATTGTGGCGGGCAATCAATTGATCTCCGGTAGGAATATCCGTTCCGAAATAGCATGGATTTAAGAATGGCGGCGAGCTGATACGAACATGTACCTCGGTAGCCCCGGCCTTTTTCAGCATCTTTACCAGGTTTGCACTGGTCGTACCGCGGACGATGGAATCATCGATCATGACGACTCGTTTGCCCGCGACAACTTCCGGAAGAACATTTAATTTAATCCGGACACTGGATACCCGCATGGACTGCTTCGGTTTAATGAAGGTACGGCCAACATAGCTGTTTTTCACAAATGCCATGCCAAATGGTATTCCGGATTCCAAGGCAAATCCAAGCGCGGCGGCGTTGCCGGAATCCGGTACGCCTACGACAACATCCGCATCGACCGGATGAGTTTGTGCCAGAATTCTTCCCGCCATAATCCGAGAATTATACACACTGATTCCATCAATGCGAGTATCCGGTCTGGCAAAGTAAATATACTCAAAGATACATCTTGCTTTCTTCGACTGGCATAAGGAGGTATCCGAATGAATTCCGTCTTCATTGATCATAACGACTTCACCGGGAAGTACATCACGGATAAATTCCGCGTCGACCGCATTGAGCGCAGCCGTTTCAGAGGCTAAGATATAGGCATTCCCTCTTTTTCCGATAACCAGCGGATGGAATCCGAGCGGATCTCTAGCACCGATTAGCTTTCGCGGACTCATAATTGCCAAGGAGTATGCTCCGCTCAGTTTCTGCATCGCTCTTACGACTGCTTCCTCAATGGTTTCTACATGCAACCTTTCCCTAGCTATATGATAAGCAATGACTTCGGTATCAATCGTTGTCTGGAAGATTGCACCGGTGTATTCCAGCTCCCGTTTCAGTTCCGGTGTGTTAACCAGGTTGCCATTATGCGCTAACGCAAGGGTACCCTTTGCATAGTTTAATACCAGCGGCTGTGTGTTCTGGATGATGCTCTCCCCCGCCGTGGAATAACGAACATGTCCCACACCGATATTACCTTTTAAGCCTTCCACATTTTCCGGGGAAAACACTTCGCTTACCAACCCCATTCCCTTATAGGATTTTACCTGGCCAATGGGAGCATGGGTATCACTGACCGCAATCCCGCAGCTTTCCTGCCCTCTATGCTGGAGTGCAAATAAGCCGTAATAGATTGTGGAGGCAACATCCTTTCCATCACAATCATAGACTCCAAAGATACCGCATTCCTCATGCAGCTCGGGAGTATAACTGTTGTTTTCAAATTGCATGCGTATTCATCCTCTCCAATTATCACTACTTCGTAAAGTAATTGCATAATAAGCAAGAGGCTGCCCCAAACTTCTTTCATTATC
>ENA-UOOK01005131-UOOK01005131.1-fermentation-metagenome-genome-assembly--contig:-NODE-5131-length-13403-cov-6.177854_pt1 | contig 13403 bp, 10 predicted proteins | sample MGYA00245777_ERZ724023 | MGnify/ENA primary metagenome ERZ724023 (study PRJEB28704, sample SAMN03018312) | fermentation metagenome | biome: anthropogenic terrestrial biome; feature: soil; material... | reverse complement strand
TGTTTCCAAATGCTTTATTTAGTTTATATCCTCTTTTTTCCGGATCTGTAATTGCTTTTTCGCAATTTTTCAAATATTGATACTGCCCCGGAACATATCTTAATCTCATAACTTATATCCTTCATACTTTATTTAAAGTATTATACAATATTATTGTGAAAAATAACAGTAAATTGCTATTATATTTTTATTTCCTTTTTAATTAAAAATCTCCGTTATATAATCAACATGCCTTATTTACATAAATTCAATTATATAAATAAGGCATGTTGATTATATAACCCTGTTAATAATTATTTTTTAAGCCTATTGCAAATTATTGAAAAAGTTAGTAGAATGAACTTACAAAACAATAAAGGGGTGTCATATGGATTTTTTAATGAATTTGGAAGGACCTTTACTGTATATTATAATATTTTTTGCAAAAATAATAGAGGTTTCCATTTCAACTATCAGATTGGTTTTTATTAATAAAGGCGAAAGGGTTAAGGGTGCAGTTTTAGGCTTTATAGAAATATTGATATGGCTTATCGTTGTAAGCTCCGTTTTAAACAATATTACCGAAGACCCCATAAAGGTGTTTATATACGCCGCAGCCTTTTCATTAGGTAATTATTTGGGAGTTACAATTGAATCAAAAATTGCGGTAGGATTAGCTTCAATTCAGGTGGTGGTAAACGGGAAAGACGGAGAAGTTCTTGCTGATATTTTAAGAGAGCAGGGATATGGCGTTACAATAATTGAAGGAAAAGGTATAAACGAAAGTATTAAAAATCTTTTATTTATACAGTTAAAAAGAAAGAAAATTCCTGAAGCTGTTAAAGTGATAAAAAATCATAATCCGGAAGCCTACATAACAGTAAATGATATAAAGTCAATGATGGGCGGATATATAAAATAGGCTGCTTGGTATCCAAACAGTCTATTTTTTAAGTAACAAGGTTTCAGAAACACACTATGACTGCATGTTAGGCGGGTTTCCCCCCATGCAGCATCAATTTACGAATGCATCATAAATTGCCTGAATGGCTTTTTCAAAGTCCTTATCTTCCACTGCCACAATTATATTTATTTCGCTGGAGCCCTGGTCAATCATACGTATGTTTATATTGCCGTTGCCTAAGGCTGTAAAAAGTTTTGCTGAAATACCGGGCTGATATGCCATTTTGATTCCGACTGTTGTTATAAGACTTATGTTTCTGTACACCTGCACATTTTCCGCTCTGCACCTGTCCTTTAATTCTTCAACTATTTCATAGCTTACCTTTTCAACGGATTCCGAAGGCAGAACAACAGTGAAGCTGTCGATGCCGGAAGGAATGTGGTCAATGCTTATTCCTCTGTTTTCAAACACTTCCAATGCTTTCTTTACTATACCCACCTCATTTGCCATATGCTCCTTGTGAATATAGAAAAACGAGAAATCCTTTTTGCCTGCAATTCCGGTAATAATATGTCCATTTGCATAACCTTCATCTGCTAAGTCATCTCTGATTATTAAGGTGCCTGGATTTTCAGGGTCATTGGTATTTCTTATATTAATGGGAATACCTGCCTGTCTCACGGGAAAAACCGCTTCGTCGTGGAGAACCGATGCTCCCATATATGACAGCTCTCTTAATTCCTGATATGTTATTTTCTCTATTTGCTTAGGATTTTTTACAATTCGCGGGTCTGCAATTAAAAAACCGGATACATCCGTCCAATTTTCATATATATCAGCTTCCATTGCACTTGAAACAATAGCCCCTGTAATATCGGAGCCTCCCCTTGAAAATGTCTTTATGCTTCCGTCAGGATAAGAACCGTAAAAGCCCGGTATGACTGCTTTACTCTTTTTACTTAATACTTCCTTAAGTTTTTCATCAGTCTTTTCTTTGTTTACCGTACAATCATAATTGAAAAATATAACATCCTTTGCATCAACAAAGTCACAGTTCAGATAATCAGCCGTCAATAATGCGCTTAAATACTCTCCTCTGCTTACAATATAATCTTCGTCACATTTATTGTCTAAATTTTCTCTTATTATTTTAAATTCATGGTCTAAATTTATATTTATATTCAATTCTTCCTTAATAAGGTTAAACCTGTCCTCAATAATTTTAAAAACAGGATCGTAGGGTACCGAGTATTTTATATGAGCAAATGTTAGATATAACAGATCCGTAATCTTGTTGTCATCCTTGAATCTCTTGCCCGGAGCCGAAACAACCACATATTTTCTTTCATCATTGTATTTTACTATGTCGTATACCTTTTTGAACTGTTGGGCATCAGCTAATGAAGTACCTCCAAATTTAGCAACCTTTATCATTTTTCCCTCCATTTTAAATATAACTCAATAACAATAACATATAAAAATTACTATGTCAATATTTTTAATACAGTTGTCCTTGTAATGCGAACTATATCTGTTTAGAAAACATTTTTACCGAAACATAAACAAAAATATTTATATTATAATAGGTTGCTTATAAGCTCTTCCCTGCTTTTCGGAGATAAATAGGAAATAGGAATATCAAAAATAGTCTTTGCTCCCTTCATCCCCTCCTTGTTAATTCTGTATGCTGCTCTTGCATATGCTAACAGCACGCTTCCCGTAAATTCCGGATTGCTGTCTAATTTAAGTGAAAATTCTATGACATGGTTGTTTTGTTTTTCTTCGCCTGTTGCTCCGTTTCTTATAACCAGACCTCCATGAGGCATTTTTGAATGATTCTTTTTAAATTCTTCTTCGCTTATAAAATTAACAGTCGTATCATAATCCGAAAAATAATCGGGCATGTTTTTTATATCAGCTTCTATTTTGTTTTTATCCGCACATTCTTCGCAAACCACATAGCATTCCCTGACATGTTTATCTTTGGCAGTCAGCAGGGGTGTTTTTCCTCCCCTTACACAATCAACTGCTTTTTGTACGGGAATTGTATATTGTATGCCGTTTTTAACATTTTCAACTTTTCTTACGGCGTCGGAGTGCCCTTGGCTGACACCTTTTCCCCAAAAAGTGTAATCTTTACCGTCCGGGAGCACTGCTTCCGAAATCATCCTGATCATGGAAAACAATCCCGGGTCCCACCCTATTGATATTATGCTTACCTTTCCCGAAGAAAGAGCACTTATATCAACATTTTTTATATACCCGGGTATTTTGGCATGATTATCAAAGCTGTCAACAGTATTAAACATTTTTGCAAACCTTACTCCGTGCGTAGGTAGGTCTTTTGCAGACCCTGTGCACAAAATCATTACATCAATGCTGTCTGTATATTTCTCCGCTTCAGAAATATTAATAACCTTAGCATCCTGATTTTTAATTTTTATCGTATCAGGCTGTCTTCTGGTGAAAACAGCCACAAGCTCTGTATCGGTACTGTTGTTTATGGCAGTCTCAACTCCCCTGCCTATATTGCCGTATCCTACTATTCCAATTCTAATTTTACTCATAGTCAGTTCTCCATTTATATATCGTTATACAACTAAAAGAAATCTTCCGTAAGATAGTATCCGGGGGGTTTTCCAATCAGCTTCACCGCTAAGTTCAAAGCCCCGCGGGCGAATATTTTTTTAGATAAAGCCGTGTGTTTTATCTCTAATATCTCATCAACTCCGGAAAATATTACTGTATGCTCCCCGGCAATAGTTCCTGCTCTTAGAGAATGAGTATCCACATGGTCTTTTTTCGCAGCCTCCATAATATGTCCGGCTAATGTTTTTGCTGTTCCGCTGGGAGCGTCTATTTTTTTATTGTGGTGCTTTTCAACAATATCAATATCAAAATCACTGAGTTCCGCAGAAATATTTTTCAGTATTTTTATAAAAACATTAATACCTAAAGAAGTGTTTGAAGACAACATAACAGGGATAAACTTACCTGCTTCCTTAATTTTATTTTTATCTTCTTCGTTAAAGCCTGTAGTGCAAATCAGCAATGCACATTTATTTTTAACTGCATATTCTATTAAGAAACTAATATTTGCAGTGTTTGAAAAATCTATGACAACATCGGGCTTTTCATTTATATCCTGTCCCGTTTTCCCATTTTTCAAGGACAGAGAGCCTATACAATTTACACCCTCATATGTTTTTATTTCCTCCTGCAATACTTTCCCCATGGCTCCGTTAATGCCGCAAATTACCAAATTCATAATTTGCCTCACACAGCCTGTTCCGCAAAACCGATTCCATATAAATTCAGTTCTTTTATGAGTTTATTCCTGTTTTCATCAGACATCGGATACAATGGCGCCCTTACTTCGGAGCTGCACATGTTCATAAATGCCATCGCTTCTTTTATGGGAATGGGATTTGTTTCGATAAATAAAGCATTATTTATTCCGTTCAGTGCAAGCTGTGCATTTTTTGCATCTTTAATATTACCGTTATTATAGTCATCAACCATTTTTTTCATTTCCGCAGGAAGAATATTGGCAGATACTGAAATTACCCCATGTCCGCCCAATGACATAAGCGGTATCACCATATCATCATTACCGGAATAAACAAGAAAATCATCAGGACAAATTCGAATTATTTCCGCAACTTGGCTTATGTTTCCGCTTGCTTCCTTTATTCCCGCTATATTGTAAATTTTTGAAAGCTCCAATACTGTTTTCGGTTCAATATTCATTCCCGTTCTTGCAGGTACATTGTAAACAATTATTGGAAGAGATGTTTTCTCGGCAATTATTCTAAAATGGTTTACAAGCCCTCTTTGTGTTGTTTTGTTATAATACGGTGTCACTATCAATAGTCCGTCAGCTCCCGCCTTTTCGCAAAACTGTGCCTTTTTTACGGCAGCTGCGGTACAATTACTTCCGGCTCCCGCAATTACGGGTATTCTCTTGTTCACTCTGTCAATTACAAACTGAACTATCCCATGATATTCATTATCCGACAAGGTTGCCGCTTCCGAAGTTGTTCCGGCAACAATTATTGAGCCTGAATGTTTAACGTGCATTTCAACCAATTCTCCCAATATATCATAGTCAATTTCTCCGTTTGTAAAGGGAGTTACCAGCGCTACTCCACAGCCTCTTACTAATTCATTCATCTTCTTTTCTCCTAAAATTATTTTTTTATTAATAATCTTCATGTCGCTTTTATTAATGGACAATCTAATGGATTTTCTTCCTATCGGTTAAACAAATGGGTCGGATATTGAAAAAAACATTATCAGATTATTCGCAAGCCTAATTAGGCATAAAAAAAAGCGGCATAAGAGCAAAAGGGCTCTCAGACGCTTGACAAAAACACACTGAACCTTCTGCCCAGCACATTACAGCTCTCTCGTATAGGATTGGGAAGCATCCTATAAAAACAGTATTACATCTGTTAAATGTAAGCCCAGGGAAAATCCCTTCGGCGAATCACCCTTTCAAAGCATAGCTTTTACTCTTGATCATCGCGACCTCTGCAATATACCCATGAAAATATTTAATTTTTATAAGTATAGTATCATAAATATTATATGTCAAGTAAAATTATTTTATACTGAATCCGGAGACAAACTATAAAATTAAAAGCTGATAAATAGATCATGAAGCCTATTTATCAGCTATAGAAATTTTATTGATGTTTATCTTTTTATATTTTAATCAGATGCACATATATTTTATAAGAATGCTAAGGATAGCCAAGGTACATATGTGATAATTAACAGCATTATTATAGAGGCTGCCATAAATGGCACAATATATTTAAACATGCTTTCCATCTTAATTTTTGCAACTGCGGCTCCTACAAACAGGTTACAGCCATAGGGCGGAGTGCAAAGACCTATGGCAAGGTTAACTGCCATTATAACTCCAAAATGTACCGGGTCTATTCCCAACGCTTTTATTGTCGGGAATAACATTGGGGCAACAACGATAACCGCAGGAACAGTATCCAGGAAACATCCTAAAACCAACAGGAATAAGTTTATAAGCAATAGTATTATATATTTATTTGATGAAACAGTCGATAAAAATGCTGTAATCATTTGAGGTACATTCTCAAAAGTCAAGAAAGTGGAAAATACAGTTGAATATCCTAAAAGGAAGGATGTAATTCCATTTATAACTGCAGAATCTATTAAAACCTTTAATAATTGTTTAAAGTTCATTTCTTTGTAAACAAACAAGCTGATTATAGCCGAATAAACAACAGAAATGCACGCTGCTTCGGTTGGAGTAAATATGCCCGAATAGATTCCTCCAAGTATAATTACAGGTGATAGCAATGCCCAGAAGCCATCCTTGGTAGCTATTAAAATCTTTTTCAATCTTCTAATCAACAACGTCTTCATCGGAACCATTTCAACGTTTTTGTCGTTTTTGCCATCATGATTTACATCTGTGCCATTTTTCTTGCATATGATTATATTAAGTGTAACATAACCGATGCCTAATAAAATTCCCGGCAGTATACCTCCGAGAAAAAGATCGGGAACAGATGTTCCTGTTGTTGCACCATAAAGCACGAATGATAAACTGGGTGGAATTATAGGACCGACAATACCTCCAAAGCATACAAGTATAGCTGCATATGCAGGATCATATCCCTTCTTTTTCATTTCGGGAATCATCATGCCTCCGATAGCAGAGGCAGTTGCCATTCCTGAACCCGAAAGAGCACCAAAGAACATACAGGATAATATGGTAACACAACCTAACGCTCCGGTTACAAAATCTATAAGTGCAGATGCTACATTAACAATACGTTTTGCAATACCGCCTGAAGACATAAGTAATCCGGCTAACATGAAAAACGGTATAGCCATTACGGTAAAGGAACTTATTCCGGAATAGCAATATTGTGCACTTATTACCATATTTAAATCAGTGCAGTAAAACATAGAAATCATAGTTGCTCCGCCTATGGCAAAACCAATGGGCACACCAACCAAAAGCATAATCATAAGACTTATAAATAATACTAATAATGACATAATGCTGTTACTCCTTTCCTTGGGTTCCGTTTTTAATTAAAATAACGGAATCTACAGTTGAAATAATACTTCTGAATATCATCAAAACACAGCCCGAAACAACAGCTAAATAACCCCATGCCATGCTGATTTTTATTCCTGCATAATGAACTCCGGATTGGCTCATAACAAGGCTTATTCCATAATAAGCAGTAACTGCGCATATACCTATAACAATTAATTCCGAAATTATATTTGAAATCTGTATACCTTTTGGTGATAATTTGTCAACAAACATAGTTAATTTAATATGTTCTCCCCTTTTAGCACCAATACTGATTCCTATCCATGATAACCAAACAAACAGAAACTTTCCTAATTCTTCTGACCATGAAAGCGAATTATTAAAAACATACCTCATGATAACCTGAAAAAATATAATTAAAACCATGGCAGAATACATAATTACCAATGATATTTCTTCTAATTTATCTATAAAAGAAATTATTTTGCTTTTGCCCATTAAACTTGCAGTAGTCTGTCAAAACAAAAGACAGACCTGCATCCTCCTTTCAAAATGAAATAAAACTAATAATACGCTTTGTATTTAAAGATTTCTTATATACAAAGCGTATATATTTATGGGATTAATGCTTTGGAACTGTTGCCAGCCAAGCATCCATAACTTCATCTCCGACCTTTTGTCTCCACATGTCATATACAGGCTGTACAGATTCTTTGAAAGCTTGTACTTCTTCAGGTGTAAGTTCTTCAACAGTGGCACCTTCATTTTTAAAACGTTCAATATATTTCATTTCATTTGCTCTTTCTTCAGCTCTTTGCTGTTCAGCCGCTAAGCGTACGCCTTCTTTAAAAATTTCTCTTAAATCTTCAGGCAATGAGTTTAACCATTCTATTGAACAAACTATAGGAAATGGCGAACTTGCATGATTTGTCAAAGTGATGTATGGTGCGATTTCATGCAATGAAAAGTCATTGAAAACTCCCAATGAATGGTCAAGAGCTTCCACTGTTCCTTGTGACAATGAAGTAATTACTTCACCCCAAGCCATTGGTGTAGGATTTCCGCCCATTGCTTTCCAAAGTTCAATATTCAAATCATTTTGCGCTATACGTATTTTCTGTCCCTTCAGGTCATCTGAATTGTGATAAGTTCTATTTGTGCTCAATACCTGTCTCATACCATTGTAGTACATGTCAAGGCAATAATATCCCGAATCTGCAATTAATTCATTGAAAAGCTCTAACCCGCCGTTTTCAAAGGTTCCTTCAATCCAGTCCTCATAAGTAGGATACAGGAAAGGCAAATCTATGCAGCTCGATGCGGGACCTGCAACAGATGTTATTACTGAAGATAAGTCAAATTCTAAATTCAATGTTCCAAGCTTCACTCCGGCTACCATGTCCGGTGAGTCTCCTAATTGTCCGTCAGGATATACTTCAACTTTAAATTTTCCGGGTGCTTTTTCTTCTAAATATTCACCGAGCCATACTGACCATGTATGTGTTGAACGTGTTGATGAATCCGTATGACCAATCTTTACTGTAATTGGTGAATCTTCATTTTTGTTTTCATTGGAATTTTCTTTAGAAACTCCCGGTCTGCTGCACCCTATTGCTAATGAAATTATCATAACAAATATAAGTAATAATGCTATTAATTTTTTAATTTTCATATCTTTTACCATCCCTTATTTTTTATTGCTTTCTTTTTTTAAGCCCTAAAATTTCTCTTGCTTCATTTGGAGTTGCAATTTCTCTTCCCGTCTCTTTTGCTAATCTTACAACCTTTTTTTCTAATTCACCATTTAATGAAGCTAAAATACCTTTTGAAAAATATATTTTATTTTAAATATTTATTTTCAAAATATGTTCTTAACGATGGGTTGTCTCTCATAATCTGGAAAGTAACATCAGCATGTCCCGGATAATATCCGTTTCCAACTAACATTTTTGTGTACTTACCTGTACCTTCTGCGCCTAAAGATGCTTTTGCAAAATTAGTACTCATGCTGAAGAAATATACCAATCCTTCATTATCTGTGATTAAAACCGTTGAAACTTCTGTGTCGCTTACGTTTACAGTGTTAATTGTTAAATCAGCCAGTCTGTCTCCCATTATCTGTTGATATTTTTGGAGTATTTCTAATGGATGCTGAGCATTCCCCTGAATTACATAGTCAGCCAAATTTAATTTTCTCACTAATTCACACTGTTCTTCCGAATATTCTATACAAATTACCTTTCCTGTAGGCTTAACTCTTTTCTTTGCTTCATGCAAACATAAAAGTCCTGCTTTCCCTGAACCTACAACAACCACAACATCATTTGGCTTGGCATTTACCGCCACTTGCGCCGGAGCACCCGCAACATCCATAATTGCCAATGATAAGTTTTCCTCCAAATCCTCAGGCAATTTAGTATAAATTGCACTTTCAAACAGGACTGCATCACCTTCAATGAAAACTTGGTCCGTATCAACATTTATGTCCAATACTTTTTTAATCTTCAACGGAGTTAAAGACAGCGATACAAGTGTTGCGATTTTATCTCCTACCTTTAATTCAATTTTTCCCTGCAAATCATCTCCAATCTTTTTAACTATTCCTATTAAATTACCTCCTGATTTGGTTACGGGATCCTGAAACTTGCCTTGAGCCTCAACTATTTCAAGAATGGCTTCCTTAATTTTCTCTTTATTTCCTTGGCATTCTGTTCTGATTCTGTTAAATGCGGTCGATGTTGGATTTAACGCTATGACATCGACTAATATTTCGTTAGAAAATATTTCAGGATCATTATTTATTTTAGTTGCTGCCTGAGGTAAAAAACCTTTGGGCTCTATTACTCTGTGTCCGCCATAAATATCTCCTTTCACTAATTATACCTCCTATGATTTAATAAACTGTCGCTTATTAATCTTGCATGTTTTATGCCAACTATTTCATATGGGTACAAATGTATGAATGTATTGATTTTATAGGAAGTATTTTTTATTCCTTCATTATTTGATTCGTTATCGATTTATTTGTGACTCAGTTATGATTCATTTGATTCATTGGGTAATCAAATATAAAAATTGCTAATAAAAATGCAAAAAAATCAAACCTTGTAAAAAGGTTTATTTTTTATTTAAAAAGTATCTGTTATAGGTTATATTTTTTCAATTTTCTTACTATGGTAGACTGGCTAATTCCTAAAGCTTTTGCCATCTTTCTTGTTGTTTTGAACTTAGACTTCGCCTCTTTAAGTATATTATATTCTGTTTTTTCCATTTCACTGTCTAAGGAAAGTTCATTATAATCACCTGACATTTTTCCATCCAAATTATTTATTATATCAATAACCGTTATTGAATTCTTATCAGTAGTTATCAGAAGCCGCTGAACCAAATTTTCCAATTCTCTTATATTTCCTTTCCATGGACATTCTAACATATATAAAAGAGAGGACGGCTCAAAATATTTTGCCATGGAAAACCTCGTATTGTACTTTTCGGTAAAATGTTTCACTAATGGAGTTATATCACTTTTCCGTTCTCTAAGGGCAGGTATATGTATTTGTAAAACATTTAACCTGTAATATAAATCCTCCCTAAATAATCCTTGCTTAACCATTTCAGAAATATCTCTGTTAGTTGCAGCAATAATACTTACATCTATTTTAATAGGTGTTAGTCCTCCCACCCTATATATTTCCTTTTCTTGAATAACTCTAAGAAGCTTTGATTGTAAACTCAACGGCAATTCTCCCACTTCATCAAGAAAAATTGTTCCTCCATTAGCTATTTCAAAGAATCCTAACTTTCCTTCCTTGTTAGCTCCTGTAAACGCTCCTTTTTCATAACCGAATAATTCAGATTCCAAAAGGTTTTCAGGTATAGAGCTGCAGTTTATTTTTATATATGGTCCTTGATTTCTTATGCTTGCCTTATATATAATTTGTGCAAATATTTCCTTCCCAACCCCTGATTCACCTGTTATTAAAACATTACATTCATACTTGGCAATCTTTAATGTTTTTGATAAAATTTTATTTATTTCATCACTTACAAAAACATATTCTCCTAAGTTTATTGCCTTTACAAGGTCATCATTTGCTTTTTTATAATTTTTTTCTTCAATATTTATCTTTAAGCCGACATCCTTTTTCATCCACAAGTCAATAAGTTCTCTTAGCTCAATATACTTTCTAAAGATATTTATTGTAAAATCCGCATGACCGACCACATAACCCTTATATGGAATTATTGTTAGTTCTCTTCCTATTCCTTCAGCAGTAAGACATGCTGTATTATAATTAATAGTCAAGTTTGAAAAATAAATTGTCCCTCCACCTTTAGTTGAAAGAATACTGAATGTTTCTGTTCCGAATGTATTTATGCAGTTTATAGTTAAATCATATAATCCATTTTCATTTAATTTTAAATTATTATATGACTCTATTGGATTTGTTGCATCACATATATATACCTTATCAAAAATATTGTACTTTTCAAGTAATTCTTTACTTTCACGTGAATAGACGATGCCCGTAATCCGTCCTGTATTTCCAGTTTTTTCCTTAACTGCAAATGCGCATAGCAATCCTATTTTACCATTGGCTCCCATAATAAGTACCTTATCACCATTGTTTGCTAATTTATATGACTGAATGCATGATCCCGCCTCATCCATCAAGGTAATTAAATGCTCAACCTTAATGTCATCATAAGTTGTTGCTATCGGGAAACTGGAAAATAAAACCGCTTCCCCATCTACCTGTAATTGGGATGACTTTATATCAATATTGTGAATTTTATTTATTTTCAACGGAATCATTGATAGGGATACAAGTGGTATTACATAATCTCCTACCTTAATATTCGATATGTTTTCGTACTTTTTCCCAATTTCCTTTACCTGCCCGTATAGTATCCCTCCTGTATTGGTTACCGGATTATGAAGTTTGCCTCTTAATTCGATAATTTTCAAAACTGTTTTCCTAATCTCTGTTATATCATTTTCATGTTCAGTACATATTTGTCTTAAACTGGAGGAATTAATACTAATAGTTTTTACATCTATCAGTACTTCGTTTTCATTTATATTCATTGTGTTGTCAATTTTCCAAGCCGGTTGGGGAAGTACCATTTTGGGTTCCAATACACGGTGTATACCATATCTCGCTTCGTTTTCCAAGTCGCCCTCCGAATTTACTACTATATTTTAGGAATTCTTGTTAATATATCAACAATAATAATTATATCATCTTTAATGAAATAATTCAACACACACCAATTTTATATTATTTTAAAGTTGTTCTTCAATTTAGTATTTATGCGGATTGTTTTATATATTGCCTATATTCCCACCTGAAATTTTTTTACAAATTTTTAATGCTTTTTTAAGAAATTTATATTATAATCAACAATATTGGTAAGATTCGTTTAAATGAGTATAAATTACGAATTTTTCTTATAAAGTTAAATAGATGAGTGGAATGGGGACACACTTTGATGGATAGTCTTTGCAGATATAAGGTAATCCCCCAAAAAGGAGATGAAAGAATATGTTGTGTTCTATATGCAAAAAGAATGTTGCGGTAATATATGTAAATAAAATTATCGAAGGAAAAATGCAGACTACAGGTTTGTGCATTCCTTGTGCTAAAAAACAGGGTATAGCGCCTATGAACCAGATAATGAGGCAAAGCGGAATGAAACCTGAGGATTTTGAGAATATAAATAACCAGCTTACGGAAATTATAGGAGAAATGGATTTAGAAAAAATGTCGCAGGATATGCCCCCGGATGGCGAAGAAGGCATTAATTCTCTGATGAATCTGATGAATTCGGCTTTTACGGGAAACACCAGCTCAACAAGCAATGAATTTCTTCCGTCGGAAGATGAACAGAATATTGAATATTCAAAATTGGGGGCAGGTTCAGGCGCTAAAATAAAGGAGAAAGTAAAAAGAAAAAAACTGAAATATCTTGATACCTATGGAACTAATTTGACCGAGCAGGCACGCTTCGGAGAATTGGACAGAATAATAGGCAGGGAAAGAGAAATTGACAGAGTTGTCCAAATATTAAACAGGCGCTCTAAAAACAATCCGATATTAATCGGCGAACCGGGAGTGGGCAAGACTGCCATAGCTGAAGGATTGGCTGTAAGAATTGCGGAACAGAAGGTTCCCGTTAAATTATTCAACACTGAAATATACCTTCTTGACTTAACTGCCGTTGTTGCCGGAACACAATTCAGAGGGCAATTTGAAGCTCGTATGAAAGCAATCATTGATGAGGCGAAAAAAACAGGCAATATAATAATCGTAATCGATGAGGTACACAACATAGTAGGCGCCGGAGAAGCCGAAGGCGGTGCCATGAATGCCGCCAACATTCTTAAGCCTGCCCTTGCAAGAGGTGATGTTCAGATAATCGGTGCGACAACATTGGATGAATACAGAAAACATATTGAAAAGG
>ENA-UOOK01005130-UOOK01005130.1-fermentation-metagenome-genome-assembly--contig:-NODE-5130-length-13408-cov-17.865498_pt1 | contig 13408 bp, 12 predicted proteins | sample MGYA00245777_ERZ724023 | MGnify/ENA primary metagenome ERZ724023 (study PRJEB28704, sample SAMN03018312) | fermentation metagenome | biome: anthropogenic terrestrial biome; feature: soil... | reverse complement strand
TTCCATCTTATACAATTGACGCAAACCTTTATAATACCGATAAAAGATACTTCACAAATTATATTGCACTTAACTTGGACAGCAGTGGCTTGAAGCAATACAATGAATATTATTATAAAAAGGACATTTTTCAACCTGTAAATCTTCCGAGAAAACTTTTGGAAAAACCTGTAGTTTCCATTTCTGATATTATGCACTATGATAAATTTAGAAATACTGAATATTATCAATTGCTTTCTCATTTCAATTTATACTACCAGATGTGTGTATATTTAAGCGTAGATAATCTTTCTCTGGGAGCTATCGGTATATTCAGAACCATATTATGGAATCCCTTTGCAGACACATATCCCAAAATTATAAATTTGCAGTTGACTTTGCTCTGATGAAAGACAGAAACAATATAGTAGAAAACTGCTATGAAAGACTTCCTATAGGCATCATAACTCTTGACAGCAAGTTTTCCGTTATAGAAAGTAATAAAGAAGCACAGGAATATTGCCGTGACATAGTTGATAACGCTTACACATTTAAATCCGACAACGAATACAAAAGTTCAATTTACATAAGCTCAGACAGCAAATATGTACAAAATGTTGTAAACTACTGGATTGGCAATTCTACTGTAAATAACTACAACCAAAGTATGACAATAAGCACCAATTCAAGCGTTTACGATTTCTTTATGTCCTCTTTCCTAATTTCGTCACACACCGGGGTTATTTCAACAATTTATTTTATATATGTTACACAACAGCAGAAAATTGAAAATAGAAGTATTGTGGCAGAAATTGCTTCACAATTCGACCTTACAAAAAGAGAATTCGAAATTGTAAATCTGATTGCAAAAGGCTACAGCAACAAGGAAATTTCTGATAAACTATGTATAAGTGTCCATACTGTTAAAACTCACATACTTAACATATTTAAAAAAACCGGTGTTACAAGCCGCACAGAGCTTGTATATAAATTAAGCCCTATGCAATCATATGAAGATAAATACAAAAAAACCGGCCCTTCATAGTTAAACTTGAGGGGCCTTATCATTACTTATCCTTATATATTTTTGCTGCTTCTTCACCTCTTAAAACTCTCAGCCCACCCTGTGCAAGTGCTTCCATCTCGAATTCTCCCGGATAAACCCTGACAGGAGCAATAAAGCCTGTCATTTCCTCAATAGTTCCAACAAATCTTTTTTCATAAGCTATTCCTCCTGTCAGAACAATCGCATCTACCTTTCCCTTTAATACAACCGCATAGCTTCCTATTGCCTTTGCAACCTGGTAAATCATGGCATTATAAACAAGCTCTGCATACTCGTCACCGTTTTCAATTCTTGAAACTATTTCGCGTACGTCACCGGTTCCCGTATGAGACATAAGCCCACCTGACTTAATAAGCATGCCCATTATTTCTTTTTTTGAATATTTCCCTGAGAAGCACATTTCAACAACTTCACCTGAGGGCAAAGCCCCGCATCTGTCAGGAGAAAATGGTCCATCACCATAGTAAGCATCTGTTACATCGATAACTCTTCCCGTATGGTGTGCTCCCACTGATATTCCTCCACCTGCGTGGACGACAACAATATTAGCTTCCTCATATTTTTTACCACATTCGGCTGCCGCATACCTGGCCACTGCCTTTTGGTTAAGAGCATGGAATCTGCTTACCCTTTTCATAAACGGTAGTCCGGTAATTCTTGATACAGGCTCCAGTTCATCTACAACAACCGGATCAACAATATATGCATTTATGTTATATTGTTTGGCTATATCGTCTGCTATGATTCCACCCAAATTGGATGCATGTTGCCCGGAAACACCTATTTTCAAGTCTTCAACTACATTTTCATCAACAATATACGTTCCTCCTGCACATGGTGCAATTCCACCTCCTCTTCCAACTACAGCACTCATTGTGGAAAGCTCTATACTGTTATCTTTCAGTTCCTTTAATATTAATTCTTTTCTGTATTCAAACTGATCTATAATATCTTCAAATTTTTGCATTTCTTCAATAGAATGCCCAATAGTATTTTCAAAGACTTTTTTTTCATTTTCAAAAACAGCTATTTTTGTTGAAGTTGAACCGGGATTTATTATTAATAATCTAAATAGTCTATCCATAAGCCCTCCATATTTAATTAATAATATTACCTGTTACATACCGAATTTATCTGAAACCAGCACACTTAAAGCTATAGAATTAAGCTTGGTTTCGTCACTGTCAGACCTTGAGGTGACTATTACAGGTGCCTTGGCACCGATAACTATTCCTGCGCTTTTGGCACGGGCAAAATATACCATGGACTTATAAAGCACATTTCCTACCTCCAGATTTGGAACCACAAGTATATCAGCACATCCTCCCACAGGATTTTCGTATCCCTTATGTTCGGCAGCTTCTCTGGAAACAGCTATGTCTAATGCAACAGGACCTGCAACAATACAACCTTTGATTTGACCTTTTTTATTCATATTTTCCAATTCTTTAGCATCAATTGTAGATGCTACCTTTGGGTCAACCTTTTCCTTTGCACTCAAAACAGCAACCTTTGGTTCATCAATTCCAATTGCATGTGCCACCTTTACCGCATTTTCTATTATATGTTTTTTAACCTCAAAATCTGGTTCCGGATTCATTGCAGCATCTGAAAACATTATTAACCTGTCGTATCCATAGATCTCCGATATTCCTACACTACTTAATGTACTACCCGTTCTAAGTCCTGACTCGGGATTCAATACAGCCTTTAAGAAAATGCTTGTGTCAATAATTCCTTTCATCAATATATGTGCTCTTCCTTCTGTTATTAGACTAACGGCTTTAGCACATGCCTCTTTCACATCTTCTATATCAATAATCTCAAATTCAGTCAGAGATATAGAGCTTTTTTCGGCTATTTCTTCAATTTTACCTTTTGATCCTACAAGTATTGCACCGGCAATTCCTGCCATCCTTGCTTTTTCCACGGCTGATAGAACTTCTGAATCCTGTGCCACGGCTACGGCAATTTTTTTTGGCTTTAATGTCTTTGCACGTTCTATTATTTCATTAACAGTTTTCAATATAATCACCTCGTGTATAGCTTTAATAACCATGATGATAGTAAAATGTGGAAAAGGAATTAGTTTTCCTTTTCCACTATACATCAAATACTATTTAACTAATTCCCTTATGGCCTTTTCTATGTGTGTTTTAGTTGGAATCATGAAAAATTCAGATTTGCCGTAAGGTATTGGTGAATCATAGGCACCAAGCCTCTTTACCGGTGCTTTGAGATAGCTGAAGCAGTCCTCTGCAATGGATGCCGATATTTCCGCACCGTAGCCTCCGGTTCTGCAGCCTTCCTGAATAACCAGTACTTTTCCTGTCTTTTTAACTGATTCATATATTGTTTCAGTGTCTAAAGGCTTAATTGTCATTGGGTCTATAATTTCAATGCTTATTCCTTCCTTCTCAAGCTCAGAAGCTACTTCAAGTGTAAACATGAGTTCCAGCTGGTTTGCTATAACTGTTACGTCAGTACCTTCCTTTACAACCTTTGCTTTACCTATTGGAATTGTGTATTCCTCTTCAGGGATTTGACCCTGTCTTCTGTATAAAGCCTTATGCTCCAGGAATAAAACGGGATTATCATCACGTACTGCAGATTTTAAAAGCCCTTTTACATCATAGGGAGTACTGGGTGCTACAATCTTAATTCCGGGTATGTTCATAAACCATCCCTCGATACTCTGTGAATGATGTGCGCCTATTCCCCCGCCCATCCCCTGGGCTGTTCTTACAACCATGGGAACAGTAACCTGTCCGTTTGACATATACCTCATTTTTGCAGCCTGATTGGCAATTGAATCATATGCTAATCCTATAAAATCAGCAAACATAATTTCAACTACCGGTCTCTTACCATAAAGTGCCGCTCCGACACCCATTGTGGTAAAACCTATTTCGCTCATAGGAGTATCAATAACTCTTTCTTTTCCGAACTGTTCAAGCAGACCCTTTGTACAAGCCCATGTGCCTCCCATTTTACCTATGTCCTCGCCCATGCAGAATACCTTTTCATCCCTTGCCATTTCTTCACGCAAGGCTTCGTTTACAGCTTGTAGATAAAATACTTCTTTCATATCAACGCCTCCCATTATTTTGCATATACCAGATCTGGATTAATTACATTCCCAGGTGTGGTATCCGGCAGATTCATTGCATACTCGAATGCTTCATTAATTATCTCATCCTGCTCTTTTTCTATTGCTCTTAACTGCTCCTCAGTGGCATATCCATTTTCAAGCAGGTACTTCTGATATTTAAGAATGGGGTCATCCTTCTTTGCTTCCTCAACAACCTTTGGATCACGATAAAGAGCAGGATCTCCTTCGAAATGTCCTCTCCATCTAGTTGTGGTATATTCCACAATGTTTGGCTCACCTCGTCTTGCTTTTTCCAGTGCCGCCTCCATTGTTTCTCTTACCTCTATAATGTTGTTGCCATCATATGTGGCTCCTTCAAGTCCGAATGCCTTACCCTTTTCAACCATCTTTGTAAGCCTTGAAGCCACACCGTGTATAGGCGTTGAAATAGCTATATTATTGCTTTCTATATAAAATACGATTGGCAGGTTGTATATTGCAGCCATGTTCATAACCTCTGAAACAACGCCTTCCTGGAAGCTTCCATCACCTATTCCTATAACTACCGCACCTTTTTTCTTATCCATTTTATATCCCAATGCTATTCCAACTCCAAGAGCCTGGTTTTCGCCCATCACACCATTGCTTGGACCTATTTTCTTTTCAGGTACATACAGATGCACATAGCTTGCCATTCCCCCATTTAACCCTTCGGACTTTCCAATCATTTCCGCCGTAAACTCCTTGATTCCACAGTGAAGTGCAAACAAAGGATGGCATCTTGGATGAGGAACTATCCAGTCTTCAGAGCCGATAGCATTCATAATTCCCAACTGGATTGCTTCTTGTCCTACTGCAAGGTGATAAAAACCCGGCAGTTTTCCAGTTGCCAGTTTTTCAGTTATTTTAAGCTCATAATTACGTCCGAAATAAAGCTGACCGTACATTTTCAACAGTTCGCTGTTTGAATATTTCATTTTTTATACCTCCATAATTTCATAAGCTGATTACATATGCTTTTATACTTTTAAATACTGTTCCGGATTCCCTACTATTTCTTTGACAGTCATAAGGAACTTTGCACCAGGAACACCGTCAATAACCGCATGATCCAAAGTCATCGAGAGAAATGCCACTGGTCTTATCTTTATGGAATCATCATCCTCAACCACAGGCTCTTTTCTAATCACTCCTATTGCAAGCAAAGCAGCCTCGGGAGCATTAAGTATCGGTGTTGCTCCATCCACGTCAAACATTCCGACACTGCTTACCGTAAATGTTCCTCCCACCATATCGTCTTGAGTGATTTTACCAGTCTTAACCTTTTTAATAAGTTCCTTAACCTCATTTGATATTTCAATAAGGCTCTTGCTTTCGGCATTTTTAACTACCGGAACCATTAGGATTCCATTATCCGCAGCAATAGCAACACCTATGTTTTTAGATTTGTATATGATGATTTTGTTATCCTGCCTTGAGGAATTTAACATGGGATGCTGTTCTAATGCCACTGCGGCAATCTTCACAAACATCTCTGTATAGCTTATATTATGTCCTTGAGATGCCAGCTTTTGTTTGAATTCAACCAATGCTGACATATCTGTTTTTGAAAAACCTGAAACCTGCGGAGACCTTTTAAGGCTTTCTTCCATTCTTGTTGCAATCGTTTTTCTTACTCCCACAATCGGAAGTGTTTTTTCTATTATCCTTCCATCTCCAGGTGTCCCCTGAGTCTGCTCATTTAAAGACATAAAAAACCTCCCATTCATATAAAATATTTCTGTTATTCCTTGATCGTTGCAATTACAGTGCCTATTTCAACACTTTCTCCTTCTTCAAACAATAGAGATTCCACTGTGCCTGAAGCAGGAGCTTCCACATCATTTGTTATCTTTTCAGTAGTAACTTCGGCAATTGGTTCACCCTTTTCTACTTTGTCGCCGACGGCTTTCAACCATTTTGCAATTTCTCCCGTTTCCATCGTTGCACCAAACTTTGGCATATTTACTTCAACAGACATACCTTTCACCTCCTCATCAATAAATAAACTTCTGAATTATTAATGAATTAATTGTATTTGTACATCTATATAATCTCATAAATACTGATATAATCCTATCGACCGTATTGTCTATTTTCAAATACGTAAGCTAATACTTTTTTCGTATTATTTGCATTCCAAATTAGCAGGATTGGAGCTGACATTACGGTATATGATTAATTGTTTGCTATAGCAACACTCAATGCTATAGACATAAATTTACTCTTAGCAGATGTGGATCTTGATGTTAATACTATTGGAACCTTAGCGCCAAGAACAAGCCCCGCAACGGTAGATTCACCAAAAACCCTTATCATTTTCACCGCAATGTTTCCAGTCAAAAGGTTTGGCATAAGCAAAATATCAGGCTCTCCTGCAACAGGGCTGGTAAATCCCTTTATTTTAGCAGCTTCTTTGTCAAATGCCAGGTCAGTAGAAATCGGGCCCTCAATTATGCAATTTTTTATTTCTCCTGATTCGCAAAGCTTCTTAAGTTCTGCGGCATCTACCGTTTCCTGCATTTTCGGATTAACCTCTTCAACGGCGGTCAAAGCCGCAACCTTTGGTTTTTCATATCCAAGACTATTCATTGCGTTCACGGCGTTTTCTAATATAGCCTTCTTTTGAGCCAAATCAGGATTGGACACAATTGCAGAGTCAGTTACTAAAAATACCTTATGATAAGCAGGCGACTGTATAAACAGAACGTGCGACAAAAGTCTGCCTTTCATTATACCAAGATCTTTATTTAAGACAGATTTAACTAATACTGCAGTCTGTACATTGCCTTTCATCAGTATGTCTGCCTTTTCTTCACGAACTATACTTACTGCAGCGTCAACCGGATTATCGACTGAATCTATAATTTCATATTCGGAAGGATCTTCCTCTAAAGAAATCAGTATAGTTGTTATACGTTCTTTATCACCTGTCAATATGGCTGTTACCAACCCCTCTCTTTTTGCCCTGCATACGGCTTCAAGCGTATGTTCCTCACCGGCACCTGCAACTACAATTCTTCTTTTATCAGAATTTGCTTTCACACTTTGGATTACTTCATCTATGGATTTAAAAATCATAATCTCACCCTTTCTTTCTGAATAAAATTTATTCAGCCCAAATTTCGTCTGCAGAAGGAGCATAGGCATCCTTAATTATATATGAAACACGTGTTTCGTTCATAAGGTGCTTATAGCTGAGATTTTCAGATATGCTGTTATTGCCCCATGACCCGCATCCCAATGATATGGTAGGAACCAGTCCGGTTGCAAAACTACTGCCTGCGGCATTAACATTAGGCTGGTTAACCAGTAAGCGCCCTACGGGAATCTGGTTACCTGCATACATTATGTTATCATCAATATTAGAATATATTGTGGAAGAATGACCTGCTCCCTCCATTAACAAGTTTGCCCTGGCTATTGCCACGCCATCTTTAAAATTTTTATAGGTAAAGCACCTGACTATCGGACACATTATCTCACGGCTTAACACTTCTTCACGAGCATGCTTATTAAGCTTAACCATTAAAAGCTTTGTACCTTCAGGAACCCTTATATTAGCATACCTGGCAACTTCTTCAGCCGGATGTCCTACAATATCAACATTGATAGGTCCTTCAAAGCCCTTGGGAAATATTGCTTTACGCAAATTCTGAATATCAGCAGGTTCTGTTACCAAATAAGCTCCCTTTTCCTCAAACGCCTTAATAATTTCATCCGATTTCTCTTCAGGCATAATAAGGGTTTGTTCTCCTGTACAGGGCATACCATTGTCATAAACACGGCTGGTCATAATTTGCGCCACCATTAACGGATAGTCTTCAAAGGATGAGTCAACTATTACCTGAGCATTTCCCGGACCCACGCCATAGGAAGGTCTGCCGCTTGAGTAAGCGGACTTAACCATTGCGCTGCCGCCTGTGGCAACAATAACATCAGCCTTCCTCATAAGTTCATTTGTCAAATCCAGCGAAGGATTTTCAATAGACTGAATCAAATTTTGAGGACCTCCTAATGCCTTAATTGCTTCATTCATAAGAGCTACCGCATGCATCGTAACATTATTTGCCCTGGGGTGGGGAGATATAATAACAGCATTTCGGCTCTTAACCGCACACATGCAGTTTCCGACTGCCGTTGTGGTAGGATTGGTTGTAGGAGTTAAGCACGCCACAACTCCTACCGGTTTGGCAAATGTGTATATCCCGTTGACCTCATCTATATCAATTAATCCCACGGATGGTTTCCCTTTCATATATGCCCAGTGACTGGTAGTAACTTTATCGTGCTTTGCAATTTTACCGGCAAGAACACCTAAACCGGTTTCTTCCATAGCTTCTTTAGAAAGCACCTCTCTGTTATCATAAATAATTTTGCCTATTGCTCTTACAAGCGCATCCGTCTGTTTCTGAGTATAATTTTCCAGTGCTGCATAAGATTTTTTTGCATTTTCCACAAGTACGTCAATATATGTTTTATTTTCCATGATACAACCTCCAAATATTTTTGTATGATAAACTCTTGTAGATTTATTGGCTAAAGAATTATAGGCTCTTCTTCACTTGTTAAAATCCTAAGTGTTCCAAATGCCAATGCTTCGCTTTCAAATTCCCCAGGGATAACCCTAATCTCTCCCATCTTTTCAACATATTTTCTGATTTCTGAAATAAGGCGCTCAGAATAAGCCATGCCTCCGGTAAAAATTATCGCATCAACCTGGCAGCATAGAGAAGCATAGCAGCTGCCAATTTCCTTTGCCACCTGATAAGCCATTGCATTGAAAATGAGTTCTGCCTGAGTATCACCGCTTTCAATCATTTTTTCAATTTCCCGCAAATCTTCAGTCCCAAGATGAGCAAGCAACCCGCCTTTGTTCTTAATAATTCCAATGATTTCGGCTTGTGTGTATTTACCGGTAAAACAAAGTTCAACCAGAGGAACAACAGGAAGAGTACCTGTACGGTTTGCTGAGAATGGACCTCCGCCTGCAATGCAGTCATTAACTTCAGATACTTGTCCCAGATTATGAGCACCTACAGAAATTCCTCCGCCCATGTGAGTTACAATAAACTTGCATTCCTGATATTTCTTTCCTGATTCTTTAGCCACCCGATAAGCTACAGCCTTGCTGTTCAACGCGTGGAAAACACTGACTCTTGTAAAAAGAGGGTGCCCTGATATTTTAGCAATATCAGACAACTCGTTTACACAGGGCGGATCTGTAATATATATAGGCCTTTCGACTTTTTCCTCCTCACACATGCCAAGGGCTATGGGAATAGAAAGCCTCGAGGCATGAGATACCACCTGGTCAGGGGCATGATGGCTCAAAACTTCCTCTTTTAATGTATCGTTCACAAAATATGTACCTCCCAAATCGCAGCCTTTTATATTGCAGCCCCGTACAGCAAAGGCATCAATATCGCTTAATTTCACGCCAACTCCGGTCATCCATTCAAGAATACAATCTTTCCTTAATTTTACCTGCTGCCCTGCTAATGGGTTTTTTGCCTGAGTTTCCGTTGAATTGGATATGGACTGCTCAGCTATACAATTCTTATCTTCGTAAATCGCTGATTTTGTAGAAGTAGAGCCAGGGTTTATAACCAATATTCTATACATGCTTTTTCCTTCCTTTTTTGATTTGGTATAATGCTATATCTTTTCAATCAATTCCTTAGATTAGCTTCCGCTATTCTTACATCGTCACGTTTCTTAACAAACATTCCAATAAAAATTAATAGTGGGGAAATTAATTGAATCAGAAAAAATCTGGATAAAACAATACTCATTTGCTGTGGATTTTGCGAAATTAAAGTTCCAAGTATGGTTATAAATATTGTTATACCAATTCGTTCAAGTGTTACATATACTCCAAGAGCTGTACCTGCACGCAGTCCGGATACTTCGGGATGTTCGAGCATAAGCACCTTCGGTGCCGGAACAATGCCTCCGTAAAATATCCCTGAAATTGCCATCATGGCGCTAATAACAGTTACATTGTAACTTCTGTATCCTATAAAGAAACATATGGGTGCAACAAGCCCACATATGATAGCAATTTTAGGATAATGCTGCCTTCCGATTTTGGATATAACAATAGGAATCAAAATATATGCAAACATTGAAAATAAATTGTTCCATGCCGGGATTCTGCCGGAAACTGCAGTATCAATCATCCAGCCCGGGTCTGTCTGTAAAACTAATAATCCAAACGTACCGCCTGCATATATTGACCCGAGGAAGCACATATTTGCAATAATCATCAGCCATACATAGGGTACCTTGATAATTCCCTTAACATTTTTCCATAAGCCTAAATCTTCTTTAGTAAGTATATTGGATTTAAGAGAAGCATCCTCACTCTTTCTGTCTTTACCAAGTACAAAAAATGCAACAGCCACGACAAAACAGGCAACGCCTATCAGTGAATACAATGCCTGCCAACCGCCAATTGACTGCATTATTTTAACAGCAGAGTAATTGGCTGTTATCTGTCCTATAGGACTGGCTGCTGTCAGACATCCATTTGCTAACGGAAGCTCATCTTTATCAAACCATAATGTAATTACCTTTGTAGTTGCAGGACTATAAAACGCACTTGCAACACCAAATAAGAACATCAGTACCCAAAAAAACATAAAACCCTCAGCCTGACCCCTTAAAAAAATTAATACAGCACAAATCATAATAGAAGACCCGAGAACCTTCTTGACACTTATTTTGTCCATTGTGATACCTGCTATGAAAACAAACCAGATCATGCCGCTTGGCATCGCTCCGGCAATTGCGGTGCGCTGGGCAGTGTCCCAACCCATATCGGTCGTTATTGTTCCAAGCAAGATGTTAAAAGATTGATTACAAAAACCTAAAATGATAAAATAAAACAAACAAACAAATAATAACATAACCCACCTGAATGGGTTCTTACCTTCTGAATACTGCACCTCAGCCATATCATTTTTCTCCTTTTCATATTTTATCTGCCTTATGAAATACTTGAATTTCCTTACTTACCCTCCTTTTTGATGCTGTAAACGATTTCCATTAGAACTCAATATTTTACGTTATAAAATACTGTCCTAAGCAAATCTTCAGCATTTTTAATTACACAACATACGTTATATATACTATGTTATACATTGTACATTATGTATTATATTATAATTTATAAAATAGTGCAATACATTTTTTTACTTCCTCTATCTGCTAAAATGTGAGGTAATAATTATTCAATATTTTTAACCAAAGTCACGGCACTTAAAAAACCCCATAGTTGCATGAGGTTCATAAAAAGGTTTATATTTGTTTTACTATAACAGTAAGTGTTTCCAATACTTATAGATATTGTCCAATGTTGGATTAATACTTTCAATGTCGCGATTTTTAATTATTTCCAATAAGAGATAACATACATTGCTGATTTCTTCAGGATTCTTCTCATTAATGGCTGCTCTTATACCTCCCAACCGTGAATACTTGGAAATTTTCATAATAACATCATTAATCTGATACATAAATTTATTTTTGCATGCTTTGGATAGGGCTACATGAAAATCCCTGTTTGCAACATATATAGCATTCTCATCCTCAGGATAACTGTTAATTGTTTCTGCCAAAAAATCATAATGAGCCTGAAGATCCATTATATCTTTATCTCTGGCTTTTTCTACCGCAAGATATAACGCAGTACGTAAAAATGCAAGTTTAAACTCAAGCAGCTCACTCATTGAGCCATTTTGCATTATTACCCCATACACTAAAGGATCTAACATCCTTTGACTGAATTGTTCCGCAACAAATGTTCCTTCTGAAGGACGTACCTCAAGAACACCATAAGACTCAAGAATTTTTGTAGCCTCGCGAACTGAATTTCTTCCAACACCCAGACTTTCGCTAAACTCCATTTCCGTGGGTATCTTACTTCCCGGTTTTAACTCACCAGAAATTAAAGCATCTGTAATTCTATCTATAATTATTTTAGAAACTGAGCCTTTTTTAATTGGTTCAAGTATGTTTTTTTCATACATAGCTACCTCCTTGAAAACAAATACATATCATTTAGAAATATGTATTTGTCATATGCTCTACATATTATATATTACAAATTTAGTAAATGCAATATTATTTTCGTACCGCTCTGGTTAATGCAATGTTTTATATAAGCTTTTCCTATATATTGCCATAATTAATAAGTGTTTATTTATCCCATCTACCGTATTGTCTGTTTTCAAATAAAAAAAATAATATTTTTTCGTGTTGCTGCATTATATAACCCCGCAGATGAACATTCAAGCATTATTCATCTGCGGGGTTATAAGTATTAAATATATATTTATAACGACATATATATTATTTTGCTAATTCAGGCTTATCGGCCAGTAAACCGACTTTTTCCCAACGCCAGTCAGTAACCAGACCTAAATCGTAGTATGAAACTCTCTTGTTAACCACGCCCAGGGTTACTCTGTAATGAGTCGGAACAACAGGAGCCTGTTCAACCATGTTATCCTGCCAGTCATGATAAGCTTTTACCAGGTAGTCATAATCAATACCGTCTTCTCCTATAGCATCTTCAGATGCTATTGCAGCTAAAAGCTCGTCGTTTTTATCAGAGGCAAACCTTGAATAATTAAACATTGAATTTCTTCCGTAAAAACCTGATGGGTCAGGATTGGAGCCTGTTTGCCATGCTCCCATATATATGTCAATGTCTTCATTGTCTTCTTCAACCATATCATAAAAAGCATTCATCTCTATGAGTCTTCCGTTTTGTAATCCAACATCAAGACCAACATCTCTCCAGCACTGAATATAGAATTGTGACAATGGTTCAGCAATATCTCCTCCCGACATTGCAAGGAAGTTAATCTGCAGCTTGCTTCCGTCAGGTTTTTCTCTCATTCCATCGCCATCTACATCCTTATAACCTGCTTCATCAAGTATTTGTTTTGCTTTTTCAGGGTCATACTTATATCCTGGGGCTTGGTTGTTCCAGAACTTGCCGTGAGACGGATCTATAAGTGTGTTGGCTGTAATTCTCAAATTGTTATAGAATACTTCTGCAATCTGGTCGTTATCCATTGCATAGGCAATAGCTCTACGCAGATTAACATCGCTCATTTTTTTATTTGGGTCTACAACAACTTCTCCAAGAGCATTATCCCACTTACCCAGCTTAAATCCAATATAACCATATACAGTTGCTACATCTGATACAATATCTATAT
>ENA-UOOK01005129-UOOK01005129.1-fermentation-metagenome-genome-assembly--contig:-NODE-5129-length-13411-cov-61.576745_pt1 | contig 13411 bp, 12 predicted proteins | sample MGYA00245777_ERZ724023 | MGnify/ENA primary metagenome ERZ724023 (study PRJEB28704, sample SAMN03018312) | fermentation metagenome | biome: anthropogenic terrestrial biome; feature: soil... | reverse complement strand
CCGATTTTAATAAACACTATGAAACTTCCTGTGCTGCCTGAACATAAGCAGCCCAGAGAACTGAAATAAAAATGGCTTTTCATAGCCATTGTTATTTTTTAAAAAATTGTTATTGTAAGGGGTGGCATAGGCAATAGCTTATCTACTTTATTTATTTTTACCGGTTATTTAATTTTCTTTTGAATTTATATTATATAAAGGTTTTAAAACTTAATTATGCCCTGAAATTTTTTGGTGTTTGTTTAAGTGATAAGCTGCTGCCTGAATAACTAGCTTAGCCTTATTTCTTTCCTTTTTTTCCTGGCTTGGATGGTTTTACATCTTTCTTTACTAACTTATCGGCTTTCTTTATTGGCTTCTCGGCTGGAGCTTTTACCTGTGGCTTTCCACAAGGAGCTCCGGTTTTTAGACTGTCACTTTTTATAGAGTTCTTTGCTATAAAAGACACCTCTGCTTTAATATCTTGTATAAGTATTTGGTTATACTGTATTAAAGTTATAAATAAGTTTCCAGCCCAAATGTTATTACCAAAAACTCCTGTAGAAAGACATAATCCTGTAGAAAGGGATAAACCAGTTCAAGCTTCTAAGCACAGGCTTCTGTTGTCTATTTCTCTGGAAAAATTGTAGTAAGTTCTATTTTTGCTCTGCTTTATCCAGATGTTCTAGAAAAATCAGGTCTATTTTCGGGTATTTTCTTCTTCCTTTTTCTGTTCCGCTTTTTCGAGTCTTTGGTTTATTATATACTCTCCAATTGGATTGACAAAACCAAGAAGGATTCCCAGCCCTGTAAAAATATATATAACAGTAAAAAATTTTCCAAGATCAGTTTTAGGGGTTAAATCGCCATATCCCACAGTTGCTAAAGTAATAACCGAAAAATAGAAAGAATCAATCCACCTCCAGCCTTCGACCCTATGATAAAAAACAGTGCCCCCAGCGAGGGTTAGCCAGGTTAGATACAAGAGGGATCTGAATTTTGGGTCCTTCAGCAATGTAATTAATGTCCTTAGAAAAGTCAAAAATGTATAAAGAAAAGGAATCATTATCTTTCCCCCAGACCGGTTAAGTCCCTCAAATCTAAGTCTATCTTACTCCCTCAAATAAGTCCCTCAAATCTAAGTCTATCTTACTCCCTCAAATCTAATTCTGCCCTACTAATTCTGCACTTCAATTATATTCAAATTTCCTGTAAAATCAGAATTAATTAAAATTTTCTTTATGTATTTTGAGCTTTGTTCAGATTTTGATTCGGGTTCCTTATTTCTCATTTTCAGGAAAGCACAATTGGAAGATTTAAAATAGATTTAAAATAAAATCAAAGCAAAATCAAAATAGAATCAGGCTAAACACTTTTGAGAAAGATCCGCGAAAATTCTCTTTCCCATCAGTTTATTTCACATTATCCTGTTACCGGAGGTCTGCCCCTGAAAGAAAAACTTCTTGAAATCAAATCCGCATTTATGGACTATTTTAAAGAGCGAGAAGCCGAGATCAATGGCTCTCTTCTTGCCGTGCTGTCCGGAGAAAATCTCCTTTTCCTCGGGCCTCCGGGAACGGCAAAAACCCTGCTTGCTAAAAATATCTGCCAATCAATCGAAGGCGGGAACTTCTTCAGTTATCTCCTGACAAGCTTTTCCACCCCGGAAGAGCTCTTTGGCCCGCTTTCCTTAAAAGCCCTGGAAAAAGACGAGTTCCGCCGGAAAATTGATGGCTGCCTCCCTACTGCCCATATCGCTTTACTGGACGAGATTTTTAAAGCAAGCAGTGCAATCCTGAATAGCCTCCTCACCATCCTCAATGAGCACAAATACCATAATGGGAGGGAACTTGTAGATGTGCCCCTGCTCTCGGTTTTCGGGGCATCCAATGAGTTTCCTGATGAAAACGAGAGCCTTGAAGCCCTTTATGACCGCTTTTTATTCAGGTACAGGCTCGCCTATATCCAGGACGAGGTAAATTTCCGGAACCTTCTTTTCAGGAGCCCTGAAGAGTTCAAGCCTGCAGCAAGCCTCAAGATTTCCGCAATATACGAACTTAGAGAACGTGCAAATGACCTGCCTGTTGACCCTGACGTTGAGCTGATCATAACTGAACTTCGAAAGAGCCTTCAGTTTCAGGAGATCGAAATCTCAGACAGGCGCTGGAAAAAAGTCATTCAGGTGCTTAAGGTTGCAGCCTGCAGCAGCGAATGCCCGACCGTGGACAGAACAATGGTACTCCTGCTTCAGCATATGCTCTGGAACCTGCCCGAAGAGCGAGAAACAATAAGGAAAACGGTCTTTGAGTTCGCAATTTCAGGCGGCATCAGTACAGAAAAACTACGCCAGGAAGCCGAAGATCTGCAGGCAGCAGTAAGCATTGCCTTGAAAAATGAACTTCCTGTAAAGGTTGTCTGCGACAGCTGCGGAGAAGAATTTGGGTTGAGACAGGAAATAGAAACTCACCATAATTCTTACCTGAATCACAGCTATACGCTTAAAACGGAAGGCTCCTCAAGGATCTATCCTTATGACAACCTTGTGAAGGAAATTGACTCACTCTATGAAACGGCTGGAAAAGCGAACTCACTGCCTCAGGCTCAGAAAGAAGTTTTTGAAAATGAACTGAAAAACCTGGCCAATCGAGTGGAACGCATAAAATACAGGCTTGAAGAAGAGAGGGAGCTCCTCAAAAACCTGATGGAAGCAAATATCTGGTTGTCGACCCTTGACAGAAACGAAGCTCTTCTCCTGCACGACACCAGAAGCATTGAATTATCCGAGCTCAACGACCTTATATCGAAAAGCCAGTCAATGCTCGGATTGCAGAGCAAGCAGGCACAACCTGAGCCCAAACCTGCAAAAGGAACAGAGAAAAAAGAGTTGGAAAAAGCTCCCGTGCCCGATTCGGGTAGCAGTGTCAATAGTTTTATGAAGGGAATCGGCTCAAGATTAAGACTCAGATAAAGGAATCGGACCATTTAGCTTTAAACCAGGTAATTTAAAATCAGATAATTTAAATGAGGTTTTGATATGCAAGGCTCTGAGAGTTTCCCGAATAATCCGGATGCAGCCTCATCTAAGACCCGCTCTCTTTTATCGGAAAGTAAAATCCCGGAGAATAGGGGCTTGCGGGACTCGCTTATTCTCCAGAATCAGACGGCTGCCGTGCTTGAAAGAGACCTCAGGAGCACGATAGCTTTTCCTCGAACTATTCCCCGCCCTGTGCGAGAAAAAATAGCTGAAATTCTCACTCTTGAAATCCTTTTTGGGCAGCCTTATGAGATAAAGGACCCTGAAAGGTTCATAGGGACTTTTGGAGCCTTTTATCCAATCCTCCTTACCCTTAGAAATTCAAGACCCTGGCCTAAACTCCGAAAAATTGCAAGAAAAAGTAGAGGAGCCGGTACTGCAGGCTTGAAGATCCTTCTCCCTCTTATTTATGAGATAATGGAACGGTTTTCAGACTCCTCAACCAGCGTTTTACATGCAGGACATCTTAAGGAGCTCGACGCCGGAATGGAGGAGATCCTGAGCCAATTTGAAAAAATCCTGAAAGAAACCCTCCTTATGTGGGGAAATACGACATCCTCGGAGTTTTCAGGCAGGAATGCTCAGGGAATAAGAAATTCCGAAGAATTTGTCCTTCAGGAAGCTGTCTTGGATTTCATGCAGAAAGATGGATATCAGGAGTTTCTAGAAAAAATAATGGAAGGGGTATACTGGAGAATGAATGAATTCATCTCAGAAATGGAAGAAAACCTGGAACTTTTCGATACACTTGCCCTGCTCTTTCCCCAGCGCAACTGGAGCTATTCCGTAAAAGAGCTTAAAAAAGAGCCTTTTTATGTGCAGCTTAAGATGCTTAAAAATTATTCGACCTTTTTTGAAAAAAATCCTGATCTGAGGAAAATTGTGGATTTTATCGGCAGGCGGGAATTTGATCCGCCTTCGGACCGTATACACCTTTCGCCTTTCGGGAAAAACCGGATCCAAACCGTGCGTTTTTCCGATTCCATCAATAATCTGCTGCCCATGGAAGCCGCAAAACTCCTGAATCCCTCCCTGAAAAAAAAGTTTTATGCGGACATGCTTGAAGGAAAGCTCCTTACCTACCAGCTGTTAGGAAAATATTACACTGGTCCTCCTCGCATAAAACCCAGAGGCACGATGATCGTGCTTGTGGATACCTCCGGGTCAATGCATGGAGCTCCCCAGACGCTAGCTAAGTCTGCGGTGCTGGCTATGGCAAAACGTATGCTCTCCCAGCAGAGGGACATGAAAGTCATCCTTTTTGCCTCGACAAGTCAGCACCTGGAAATCGAACTCAGCAGCAGGAAAAAAATGTCCGAGAAATTCCTGAACTTCCTTCTCTATACCTTTGGTGGGGGAACGGACTTCAACACCGCCCTTGCCTCAGGCCTTAAGTCCCTGAAGGAAAAAGACTTCCAGGGAGCAGACCTGCTTTTTATAACCGACGGCAAATCCGAAGTTTCCGATGAACTGGTACTTGCCCGCTGGGAAGAGGCAAAAAAGAAGTATAATGCAAAAGTCTATTCCCTGATCGTAGGCAGCAGCGGAGCAGGCGGACTTTCAGCAATCTCGGATTATACTTATTTTGTGGAAATGGAGCTCGATTCTGAAGGCAGCAGTGGGTTTGTAAGGCTAATCGAGTCAACAGAACAGAAAGCATAAATGCCAGAAGGTCAGAGACTGGAAAAGCCGCCCAAACTCCATCAAGCCCGTATAAACGGGGGAGGAGAATAACCGCAGGGATAAGGAAGAGTAGCTGCCTGCTAATGGAAAGCAGGAAAGCAGGTCTGGCTTTTCCTAAAGCCTGGAACACAGTTGATGTGATTACGTTCAAACCTATAAAAGGCATTCCCACAACCATAATCATTATGGCATTTTTCCCAACTGCCAGATATTCAGGATCTGTACTGAATAATCCGAGAAGTTGTTCTGTGAAAAGATAAATTATAAGCAAGCCAAGAAGTCCAAAGACCGTTGTTGCTGCTAAAGACAATTTTACGGCTTCGGCTATCCTTCCATATAAGAATTCAATTTCTTAAGAATTATATCTCTCATTTCCTTTCCTTTTTCAGTTAGGTAAACCCTGTAAGCTCGAAGGTCGTTTTCATCCCTTTCCCTGTACACATAACCTTCTTTCTCAAGACTCTGGATCGCCCTTGCACTTGTTGCTTTGCTTACTTTCAAAATCTTTGCAAGGGTCTCCTGAGAGACTCCGTCGCTATGTATAAAATCATTAAAAAATCAAATTGTCCACTGCCAAGCCGGTAAGCTTCGAGTTCCTTTGCCATGTATGCAAGATGGCTTCGATAAATATGGGCAATCGGACCTAATATATTTCTCGAGTCTGTTTCTCCTGAGATTTCCATAATTTTATCCATCACAATTACGAACTGGACGGGATTATTTTTGAAATACTGACTACTTAATAAATAGTTACGAATGAAACTAAAATTAAAGTGTTAGATTCCAGTTACTTTATAAAAATAGCAAAAGGTATCTACACAAATGAAAAGTTACGTAAACTATCTTTGAAAACCAACAGATAGAGATTCGTACTTTTTCAACGTTTTCAAGATTTTAATTTCTCTTGAAGAGGTCTTGGATTGCAGGGCGGAGGATGAGCTCTATATGTAATGCATTATTAAAATCTATATAAACCATGCTTGATTTTGGCCGAGATTTAAGTCTGTTACTCCTGCGTTAAAAAGAATGATTTACTCGAATTTATCCATTTATATTTAGGGCTCTCAAACATCAACCTATATGAACCCGGAGGCAAGGAAGTAGTATTATTCAGAGAAATATAATAATTTCCTGCTCCTAGTGAATACCCACTTAATGTATTGTTAAATTGAGTATTTGAGTTATTTGAATATAAATATAAAGATGACACTGGTTTTAAACTATCTGGATCATCATGTAATAAGGAAACAAATAGTCCAGTATCCGGACCACCAATTTTAGCATGTATGGTAGATGGACCACCAATTTTATATTTATAACTGATGTCAGCAGAAACACTACCAAACTTCAAATTTTCATCATATGAGGTTACAGCTAATACCAAAAAAAGTATAAAACAAAATGAACCAAAGAGAAGAAATACCTTTGAAAAAAACCTAATTATATGACTTACATCCTCAACTTCATCAGATAAACTAATATAACCGTTATTTCGTAGACTGATTAAAAATAATATAATCGCCAATGAAAAAAAGATTATTGCTATAGTAATTGCGTTTTTTTCCGTAGGTAATGGATATTGTAAAGAAAAATAAAAATCAAATATTGAAAAAACAGTAACTCCTGCCCAAACGAGAAAAATAATCGGAGGTATCAATGGAAAGTAGTCATTATCTATATAACGTCTGATTCTAAACCTAGTACGATAAAATAATATAGCAATCGAGAGAAATATAAAATGGTATGGATACCATCTATCTAAATAAATATATAGATTTTCTGGAATAGAAACAGTTGTGGAAAATTTTATCCATTGAATAATTTTCTCAAGGTCGGAAATGTTGGGCATAGGTTTCAACCCTTCTAAGACAGGTTTGATTAAATCTTTTTGTTAATAACTTTTTCTATTTTCGTATAGATTACGATTTTTCCTTTTTATTTCATTTTAATCCCTTAATAATTGTATAAAGCATGGTCATTGTTGAAGTGAAAGAAAATTTAGACCAGATAATACACAAAAGCACTTAAAACCAGTCTGATTAATGAAAATACAATCGAAATCATTGAAAAAGCCACAAGATATATGTTTAGAGCCAGAATATCCACAAAAAGGCCGGAAAAATCAGCATTAAGGACAAAGGCAACTAAATTTACCAACAGAATAAAGGTAAAGATCGTTATCAAACCCCTGCCTGCCCCTTTAAGATCTTCCCTGCTTAAAGCTATATGGGAAGAAACTCCTATTGCCAGGGCAAAATAAATCCAGAAATTGAGAGAAATCAAGTTTTCTGGAGAAAAAATACTTCCAAAGAGGCCCGCAGTAAGGGCGAAAATTTTTGTCAACATATACTGGTCCGGCTGGGCGGGTTCAAGGGCAAGATAGTCGGCAACCCTGGCAAAAGAATCAGGCAGAAGAAAGTGCATCCCAAGTATAAGGGCTGCTGTTCCACTAAAAATTGGGCCCATGCCTATGAAAAAATTTCCTATGTTCTGGTAGAGGCTTTTCGAGTTCCAGCTATGATTGACGTATCCAAGGACACCGTCCTTTGCTTTGCGGTCAAATAGCTTGAATCCACTTATCTTGTGTCTGAACAGATAACACATCAGCAGGTGACCAAGCTCGTGGATAGGAGTGCCTATCCAGGCTGTAACAAGAATTCCTTTCCTGCTAAACACCTTCTGGACATAAAAGTTAGCTCGGTTTTCAAGAACTCCAATTATAATGCCGACAAGAATCAAAGAGCCTGTAACGTAAAAGGTTTCGAACAGACTTACCCGAAAAATCGTAAGAAGCATATTTTCCATTTTTAACTCCCTTAATTGTAATTTCTAGGAGAAGTTTTAGCTTCGAATGACCCAGAATTTGATTTCACAGGCCAGCTTTTATTACATGGGAGCTGAAGTAATATAATAATTCTTAATAACTCTTTTCTCATAGCAACTTTTTTCAGCAGCTATTTTTTCAGCAGTTATTTTCATGATAACTCTTTTTTCGAAAATTCGTGATAATTCTGTTTAGAAAAAATTATTAATATTATTATTAGGAATCAATAATTGTAATTAGAAGTAAATAATTATTATAAGAAAAGATATAATATTATTAGAAATGAATGATATTATTAAAAAATAATAGTTATGCTATTCAGCTAATTTCAAGACTATCCTGACCTGTAAGATCAAACCAGACTGGAGTTTTGTCTTCAGGATTGCAGTTATAATTTATTGTGATTTCTTCGTTATCCTCAATGTCTCTAATGCAAACGTATTTTAAAAGGCTGTTATCGAAATCTTTGTAGTATCTTGCATTCGGCGTGTAAGAATGATTATAAAGAGAGCCATAGCCAAGTGCAATAGCCGCATCTTTTGAGTCGGGACCCCAGGCAAAGTAATAATTATAGAGTTGCGTGAGCTCAAGAGTGTCTAATTCTTTAGCAGGTAAAACTATAACAGGACAGGATTCTATTACCTCGCCTTTTTTAAAATTTCTCTGTGCAAATACACCTCTACCTTTTCCAGGTGAGTTTTTAATACCTATCGACAACATATGACCAGATCCCTGTAAAAAAATTGTTACTATCTACAAACTATTTTATTATCTGTGAAAACATATAATTTATAGATTTCCCTCTGATTATTTTAAAAAATGGCAACTTATTGAAATTTGGTTTGTGACACTTTTAATATTCTAGCTTCACGAAATTTGTGATTTAACGAGCTTTACACACACTGTTTTCCTTAATATATTTTCCTTCATCGATTCAGATATCTCACATGCGTTTTTTTACTTAGAATAAAATGTTCATTTAACAGGAAATATAGAGAAAGTAGACTTATAGAAGATAAACTTTTAAAAAATTATTTATAATAACATGAGTAAGTTATTCGGGATGAAAATATGGAAGATACACTGATTGCCTTTCACGATGTCTGGAAAACTTATCAGATGGGAGAAGTCCAGGTCAATGCCCTGAAAGCTGTAAGCGTGAAATTTAAAAAAGGAGAATTCGCCACAATAGTCGGGCCTTCTGGAAGTGGGAAATCCACAATGATGAACCTTGTAGGCTGTCTTGACACCCCTACAAAAGGCAAGATTTTCCTGAAAGGCCGGAATATAGCCTGGCTTGAAGAATCGGATCTTGCAGCTCTGAGAGGCAGGACAATAGGATTTGTTTTCCAGCAGTATAACCTTATTCCTGGCATGACAGCCCTTGAAAATGTGCTTTTGCCCCTCGAAATTCAGGAAACTAACGATAGTATAGCAGAAAAAAGGGCAAAGAAACTGCTTTCACTTGTAGGGCTTTCAGATAAAATCCAGCATAAACCTTCTCAGCTTTCAGGCGGCCAGCAGCAAAGAGTCTCAATCGCAAGAGCGCTTGCCTGCAATCCAGAAATCATTCTTGCAGATGAGCCAACAGGTGCTTTGGACAGTGTTACTGGAAAAGAACTACTTGCAATGCTCTATCGGCTCTGGAAAGAAGATGGCAAAACAATAGTGATGGTCACGCATAACCTGCAACTTGCAAGGTACGCAAGCAGGCTCATTGAATTAAAGGATGGAAAGATTGTCAGGGATGAGAAGATTGAGGAAAAATTCGACCCTGAAAAATTATTAGAAATACAGGAAACTGAAACTTAAGAGGAAAACTATAAAGGCTTTCAAAATGTATAAATACATATTATAAAAATCAAATGAGTTGCGGAATCAAGCTCAATCATCTTAGGTTTTTCAGGAAATCGAAGTTATTTCGTATTAAGACATGCCCGATTGAGATTTTATTCAAACTGATTCAAACTGATTCTGACCTAATGCACCTGATGAAAAAATCCTTCGGGAGTTTTTTTAGAATTATGAAATCAATAAATTGGTGAATATAAAATGAATAATAAACTTAAAGGCTTTATTTATTTACTCTTGCTGCTTTCATTATGCGCCCAGCCTGTCTTGGCTGAGGATACTCTTGAGGATAAGAACAACCTTGAAAATGAAATTACTTCTTACACAAGTCTTGGCCTTGATAAAGGTTTAACTGTCGACCTGCTTAATCAGAACCCAGACCCGATAAAACCCGGGGATGTTCTTGAAGTCAGGCTTTCAATCCAGAATACGGGATATAAGAACCTTGATAATTGTATTATTGAAATCAAGCCCAAGTACCCTTTTAAAGCCCTCGACGGAGAGAAGCTTGTACAGAATATAGGCACTCTGGGAAAACGCTCTGAAGATAACCGCAGAAAAGTCGTGAAATTCAAGCTTGGGCTTGAAAATAACGTCAATAAAGGTAAATATCCTCTGACAGTGTACCTTTACACAGATGGGAACAGAAATCTCGCTCTAACAAAAGAATTCAATATAGACGTTGACAGCGAATCAAATGCCGAAATCGAATATATAAGTGTAGAGAAAATGGTGCCAGGAAAGAAAACTGATCTTGTATTTGGCGTAAAAAATGTAGGAAATTCTCCCCTGAGAAACGCGATGTTTTCCTGGGAATGCGCTAATGATGTGATCCTGCCTGTAGGTTCCAGCAATGTTAAGCACATTAACCTGATTGATATCGGGGACACTGCCAATGTCAGTTTCGATGTCCTGACAAATGTCAATACAAAGCCAGGCCTGTATAAACTGGACATGGTGCTCACGTATGACGATGTTGAAGAACTCAAGACTATTACGGAAGCGGGCACTGTAGAAAACCAGAAACGAAAAGAGATCAAAAGCAAGGCTGGAATCTACATTGGAGGCACCACGGAATTCGATATCGCATTCATGGAAAGGAGCCAGACCGGAGCGTATACTTTTTCGATTTCGAATATTGGAAATAACGGAGCAAATTCAGTCAAAGTTTCTCTTCCCTTACAGGCAAACTGGACTGCTGCGGACGGAAGTAACTCCGTAATTCTCGGAAACTTGCAAAAAGGAGACTACACATATGCTGATTTCAACCTTAAACCATCAGAGGTCGGGAAAGACCTGCCTATAAAATTTGAAATCAGTTACACCTCAAATGACGGGATCAGACAGACTGAGGAAAAGGAGATGTCCCTTTACTCCTCACCGTTTACACCAACTGCCGAGCCTGGAATGTCTGGTATGCCGCAAAAGAGCAGTTCGAGCTCACCTAAGTACAAAGCCGGATTCTTTATGCTTGCCTGTATAGCTTGTGTTGTGATCTATAAAAAGCATCAAAAGAAGATGAAAGTAAAGGATACACAGGAAAAAGAACTTAACGAAATGATTAACCAGATGCTAGTCGAAGACCAGGACAGGTAAACCCGAAAAACGCAGAAGCAGGATCTGTGGTTTCATGAAACTGGGAAAGATTTTAAAAATTGCCTTAAGCATGGTCAAGGCTAACAAGTTGAGGAGCTGGCTTACCATTATAGGGGTGATAATAGGCATTGCTTCGGTAATGGCGATTGTCACTACAGGGGAGTATTTTGAGAAAGAGGTAACCAAAACTCTGGAAGGCTTTGGAGGCGATACCATCACAATCGTAGCCTCCACCCCTTTCCATGTATTTGAGGAAGAATTTGTAATAGAAGATTCGGGAGATCTGGAAGATAATTCGGAATATTTGGGAGAGAGTTCGGAGACGAGTGTAAAATCTAGTAGGGCAGCTGAAGGAGCACCCAACCCTATTGAATTTGAACCCATAGAAGAAGCTGAACTCACAAAGATTGATGTATTTACCCTGCGCAGTATTCCGGCTATCGAATATATCAATGTCAATGTTGAAAGAGACGCACAGCTGCAGTTTGGGAGTGAGAATACCTACGTCTGGGTCAAAGGTGTGGATCCAGGGGTCTGGCCTGATATCACCAAAAAAGAATTAGAACAGGGCAGGATGCTAAAAGCTGGAGATAGGAATGTCGTAGTCCTTTCAAACGAACTTGCAAAAGAGACTTTCGAGAGGGAAATCAGACTCAATCAGATGATTTTGTTGAATGGCAAGTCGTACAGGGTGGTAGGAATTCTGGCAAAGAGTGGTGGGCTTCTTGGAGGCTTTAGCGGACTTTTCGGGAGCGGTATCTATATGCCTTACCAGGAGGTATATCCACTTTCCAGCAACGAAGATCTTACTGAGAGAGAAAGAGATGTCTATAACTCAATAGAAGTAAAACTTTACAAGGGCGCTGATTACGATTTTGCTCTTCAGGAAATCGAGAATAAACTGATGCTTTCAAGAAGAGTCAGTGAAGATACCAAGGACTTCTATGTTAATTCCAACAAAGAAGCCATAGAAAGTACTAGAAAGCTTATTAACGGTCTTACTGCTTTCCTGGCATTTATTGCAGGAATTTCTCTCCTTGTAGGTTCCACAGGGATTGCTAATACCATGTTCACAGCTGTACTCGAAAAAACTAAGGAGATCGGGATTATGAAAGCCATAGGGGCAAAAAATAGGGATATAATGCTGATCTTTCTTTTCAATTCCGCAATGATAAGCCTTGTAGGCGGAATTATAGGTATTATCCTTGGTACAATTGCAGTACAAGCAATCCTTTTCTTCATCTCTATTAAAATGAATGTTCCTTTCGAATTCGCCCTTAGCCTTAAAGCTACCTTTGTTGCAACCTTTGTATCAATAATTGTAGGTTTGATTGCGGGTCTTGTACCTGCAAAGAATGCCTCGGAACTGAAACCTGTAGACGCATTGAGGTATGAATGAATAGTTAAAAGGCAAGAGATATTTTTAACTGTAGATCCTTTCATGTGGAAGGATCTTCCCAAGAAATGATGAAATGATAAATAATGGAGGTAGATACAGATCAAGAGATATTTTCCTGAATAAACATGAAGAATTATATGAAAAACTATATATAGGGTAAAAATGTGAGGCAGCAGATATTAGGAGAGAAAAGATGGATAGTATTAAATTATTCAAAAAAGTTACAGATGCGATCAGTACAATCTTTCTTTACATATTGCTGCTGGCTTTAATTGTAGGAATGGCAAAAACCCTGCTCGATATCCGCTTCATCATTTTTGAATCTCTTGAAAGCGGATTCAATCACATGGTAACAAGTGTACTGACAGTTTTTATTGTGATTGACCTTTTCAAAGCTTTTGTTGAGTATCACGAGAACGATAGGATCAAGCTTACGGATATAACCGATGCTACAATATTCATAGTCCTACGTGAGATTGCTGTGGGCCTTTATTCAAAGGAATTCGGGTATCAATTTATATTAAGTCTTGCAACATTACTTCTCGTGCTTAGCATAATGCGAGTGCTTGCTGTAAAATATTCCCCAGCAAAAACTCAAGGGTCAGGAGCTAATACTGCTGTACAAAGTGAAGTACAACCTTCAAAACAAGGCATTAGCAATATCCTGGATAAGTACAAAGCTGCTTCTGAAAGTAATTAAATTACCATTAAAATATCTTTCCAAATATCTTATTAAATTTCCTTTGGAGCTAATCCAATAGTTTTTCATCTGTCTTATTGAGACAGATGAGGAAAATGTTTTTATTTTTTGATTTAAACAGGTTAAGAAAAATTTGGAAAACAAAATCGCATAAAAAGTAACCCTAAAATGGCTCTGTAGAAATCCTTAATTTGATGTAAATAATTTTTATTACTTTTTGTTTATGTTATAGACTATCAGTTTAACTTTTACTTCTTTTACTTGGTTTCTAAGCTTTCTTGCTCTTAATATTTCTCCAAATTTCCTTTTTACGACAGAGATTATTGTCTCTACTATATTCCTTCT
>ENA-UOOK01005127-UOOK01005127.1-fermentation-metagenome-genome-assembly--contig:-NODE-5127-length-13413-cov-3.796452_pt1 | contig 13413 bp, 12 predicted proteins | sample MGYA00245777_ERZ724023 | MGnify/ENA primary metagenome ERZ724023 (study PRJEB28704, sample SAMN03018312) | fermentation metagenome | biome: anthropogenic terrestrial biome; feature: soil; material... | reverse complement strand
TTTTAGACTGGGTGTTTCCGTAAGGAATCACCTTTTTTTTATATGTAAAATTAGTTTTCCAGTCCTGACCAGAATTGGAACCACGAAAAGTAATGGTGAGAGAATTGCCCTGCCAACGCAGATAGCATTGTACGTCCGATTGAGGATCGTCAACCATCATCAGGGCCCCTCCGGGAAAAACAGGCTGAATTCTGTGATAGGCCGCAGCGGAAAGCTCCATAGCACTGATAACATCCGACATCTGCATAATAAAAATCACCTCATCGAATTATATGAAGATACCGGAATAAATTGAACAGAAATTTGAATCTCCTTTTTTTGTATTTGGTTTTTTCCGTTCATTGCCAGACATCTTACATCTTTTTGAATCTTTTCGGGAGGTTCTTTCACCTTTCTTAATTTCATTCTTTTCTTATTGAGAATTGCAGAAAATACACGTATAATAAGCTAAATTGAAAAACAGCTGGCGGATAATATGAAATATAAAAAGATCTTACGCGCTTTCCTACTGACTCTATTTAGTTTTGCTTTTTTATTTGAAGCTGCTTTCAGTTCCCATGCGCAGCAAAATGCTCCATCCTCTTTTACCGAACTGCAGGACAGATATCAGCTCGTTAAGATCCCAACTTATGACGGTTCCTATCAGGTAACTCATCCTAAGGTGCTTTATTTCAGTGATGGCTGGAACGGCTATCAATACTGGATGTCCATGACCCCCTATCCGGGCTGTGCCGACCAGTATGAGAATCCCAGCATCGTCGTTTCGAATGACGGGGTGAATTGGGCTGCACCGGAAGGACTTCAAAATCCCGTTGCCGGAGTGCCGGGCGACGTTAAGAAGGGAGGACATTACTCCGATCCTCATCTTGTGATGTGCGGGGATACCATGGAACTTTGGTATCGCTATAACCCCGAGCTGGAAAATGCGAATGGAAAAAGAAAAGCAAATAATAGCATAAATATTTACTACCGGAGAATATCGACGGACGGTGTGCATTGGAGTAAACCGCAAAGGCTAATGAACAGCAAAGACGGCCATATGAGCCTTTGTGTAAATTATGAAAACAGCTTATATAAGTCATGGTATACGACTTACAGCGGACAGCTATGCTATTCTCAAAGTGTGGATGCCAAAAGCTGGGAAAAGCCGGTGCTTTGCACGGTCCCCCTGCCGGAAGATTATGTTCCATATCATCAGGATATTATAAAAAACGGCTCGAAATATTATCTTCTGCAAACGGCTTTTAAAGCTGAAGATTATACTTTTCAGCTTTTTCTGCTGACTTCGGAGGATGGGATCAATTTCACGGACTGTAAACAGGTTTACCCCGACCATGGCGTCGGGCTGTGGGAGAATGTTTCCTTTTACCGAAGCACCCTCTTTTTTAAGGACAATCAGCTTGATTTGTACATTTCCATTATTTTGCCGGGCTGGAAGTGGTATATTACAAAAAGCTCCATTTCCTTACCGGACGAATATTTTCCATCCTGCAAGTCATGATATGAACAAACAGAAGGCTGGACAAAAAAACCGTCCAGCCCTCTGTTATCAGCTTTTCCCTTTTAATAAAACAGGAGATTTCACTTGCGTGAGATCTCCTGTTCTTTGGCAGGCTGAAACGATCCGGATTTCCGGGGCGTTTACCAGTTGATATAAGAGCCGATATCATGTATAATATTAAAGGAAGATAAGGGAGAACAGAAGATTCTTCTATCCTGCATAGTCCTGTGATAAGGATTGCCTGGAAGATTTACAGGTATTTTTTACAGATTTGCAGCAACCCATTATAGACAATAGTGTAAATGTAAAATGCAAATCCGTTGAAGTGGTAAATGTATTGATGGACGTGGAATCGATTCCCTTTAACAGAGGCTTCTACTCTGTTGACATGACGTTTTTCTTCAGCGTTTGCTTAAACGCCTATGCGTCCCCGATCGCTCCCCCCACCCCCGTAAACGGATTTGCCACCTTCAGCAAAAAGGTGATCCTTTACGGCAGCGAAGGAAACGTAAAGGTGTTCAGCTCCGACGACCGGTTTTCTGCCGACAGTTGTCCCGATCTGAGAAATCGGCTGGGCAATACCCCCAAGGCGACCGTTCAGGTGGTTTCTCCCATCGTTTTGTCCACCAGACTGCTGGAATGCCCCGGAACCTGCTGCACTTGCCCATGTGCTCCTCAGGGCGTGACTTCCCTGTTTGACGGCAATTTTGAAGCCGTGACTCAACCCGAGAAGGTTGTGCTGATTACTTTAGGGCTGTTTACCATTGTACAGATGGAGCGCTCGGTCCAGATGATGATCCCGGCTTATGATTTCTGCGTACCCGATAAGGAATGCGCCTGCTCCGCCGATGATCCCTGCGAGCTGTTTAAGCGCATCAAATTCCCCACCAATGAATTTTTCCCGCCTAAGCTGTCGGATGCAGAGGGCGTATCTTCGGAAGACAGAACCTGCTCCGGCTGACAGCTTCTTACTTAAATCCCCTGCTTGATAAAGGAAATGTGAAGCATCTTGCTTCACATTTCTTTGCAGGTGTTCTTCTGCCGCGGCATAAGCCGGACAAGCGCCGTTTACTATGGAAAGGATGGCTGAAATGGCTGGAAAGCTGATTGTACTTGACGGTTTGGACGGAAGCGGAAAAACCACTCAAATACAGATGCTGTATGATCATTTAAAGACAAAGGGCAAAAAAATCAGGTTGGTTTCTTTTCCTGATTATGACAGTCCTTCGTCTGCTTTGGTAAAAATGTATCTGGCAGGCGAGTTTGGTAAAAATGCCTCGGATGTCAATGCTTATGCGGCGTCGGCGTTTTATGCCGTAGACCGTTTTGCAAGCTATAAAAAAAATTGGGAAAAAGACTATCTTTCGGGCACAATAATTCTGTGCGCCCGCTATACCACGTCCAACGCCATCCACCAGATGGAAAAAACCGATAAAGCGCAGTGGGATGAATTTTTGGACTGGCTTTATGATTTTGAATTTAATAAGCTTGGCTTGCCCCGGCCGGACCGGGTGCTTTTTTTGGATATGCCGCTTCGAGCCGCCCAGACCCTGCTGGATAAGCGGTACCATGGAGATGAGAATAAAAGGGATATTCACGAACGGGATTTGGAATATCTGCTTCATTGCAGGGAAGCAGCCCTGTACGCCGCTCAGAAACTGAACTGGAAGGTGGTTTCCTGTGGAGAAAACGGAGACCCCTTGCCAAAGGAACTTATTTTGCAGACGATATTAAATTCTATTCAAGAAAAGTGATTAAAGGAGTCATATTGCATGGTGGAGACAGCAACAATCAACTTCAAAGCCGTTACCATGGAGGATAAGGAGTGGGTAAAAGCAGCTTTAAAACAAGGCGATAACAGGGGAAATGAATTTACCTTTGGAAATATTTATTGTTGGTCCATCTTCATGGACTATAAAATTGCCTGGATTGGCGGTTTTTTTGTTTATTCCTATATTATGGACAATCAGCTTTCTTTTTCTTTTCCCAAGGGGAAAGGCAATCTTAAACAGGTGATCGAACGGCTGCGCGGGTATGCTTATGAGCAGAATCAGCCATTTTGTCTTTCCGGTCTGATTGCATCGGATATTGAAACGCTGAATCAACTGTTTCCCGGACAGTTTCAATATAAGAAAAACGATGTTTTTTTCGATTATGTGTATGAGGCAGAGGCATTGGCAACCCTTGCAGGGAAAAAATATCATTCCAAACGTAACCACATTGCCCGGTTTGTGGAGGAAAACCCGGATTGGACGTTTGAACCCATGACAGCGGAAAATATACCGGAATGTATTGAAATGAACCGGGAATGGTGCAGACAGAACGACTGTGCCCAGAATAAAAGCAAAAAAGAGGAATCCTGTGTGGTAAAACGGGCTCTTGACCATTTTATCGAATTGGGCTATGTCGGAGGGCTGATTCGGGCCGGGGGAAAGGTTGTTGCTTTTGCCATGGGTGAAATGGCAAACAGCGATACCTTTGTGACCCACATTGAAAAGGCGTTCAGTGAGATTCAGGGCGCTTATGCCATCATAAACCGCGAATTTTCCCGCTACGCTATGGAGCTTTTCGGATGTAAATACATTAATCGGGAAGACGACGCTGGCTCAGAGGGCTTGCGGAAAGCCAAGATGTCTTATAAACCGGCATTTTTGCATGAGCGGTATTTCGCTTCTGAAATGGAGCCATTATGATTTCCTTTGCTGATTTTGAAGATATTCCGGCGCTTAAAAAAATATGGTCGGACTGTTTTCATGACCCGGAGGATTATATTGACTTTTATTTTATGAGCGGCTTTAAGCCGGAAAACACACTGGTTTACCGGGAAAACGGCCAGCTGTGCGCCATGGTTACTCTCTTACCCGGATTTTTAAGAATGGAATATAAACGGAAGGTTCTCCCGGTTTACTATATTTACGCGGCGGCCACCTCGCCTGAACGGCAGGGCAGGGGAATCATGAAAAAACTCCTCAGTTTTGCGGAAGAATATGCAAAAAGCCAGGGGATACAGGCGCTGACACTGGTACCGGGTTCCGCTTCTCTGTTTGAATACTATCAAAAGCTGGGTTATTCCACAGTTTTTTTCTATTTTCAGGCCGCTTTTTCCGGAAAAGAACTGGCGCGGCTGCCTGCCTGTCCGGTTACGGACCAACTGGATTTTGATCGGTTTTTTCAAATGAGGGAGGAGTTTTTGTCCGGTTTTTCTGCGTCCTTTTTCTGGGAGAGGGAAGAGCTCACTTATATTTACAGGGAAGCGGAAAAAACAGGCGGAAAACTTTTAAATTTTTGTCATAATGGTTTACAAGGCTATGCGATTTGCTATAAAATAGGAAATGATGTTATAATAAAAGAAGCGGGGACAAGCGTGTTGGCGCTGCGCCCTTTTCTGGCGGGAATCCACCGATATTTTAATGCGGAAAACTATTTTGTGCGGCTGTATATGCGGGAGAGCTCTGATTTTTCGGAGGGACAAGCCGTCCCTTTTGGAATGATAAAAATATTGGCTTCGGATATGTCCGTCAGCAGTACGGACTTTTCCGATGCTTATATGGGACTTATGCTGGACTGAAAACGGGTAAGGGAGGAAATAGTATGGTCTATGTATTTTTTGCAAACGGCTTTGAAGAAATAGAAGCGCTGGCGCCTGTGGATATTTTGCGCAGGGCAGAGCTGGAGGTTGTGATGGTCGGAGTCGGCTCTAAAACTATTACGGGTTCCCACGGGATCACCGTGGCCTGCGACATGACCGATGCAGAGGCGGCGGAACGCGGCCTTTTCGGGGTGGACATGCTGGTGCTGCCGGGCGGAATGCCGGGGACCCTGAACCTGGAGAAGTCTGCGAGCGTATCCGGGCTGATCGACAGCGCGGCAGAGCAGCAAAAATGGCTGACGGCTATCTGCGCAGCCCCGTCAATTTTAGGCCATAAAAAGCTGCTTCGAAATAAAAAGGCGATCTGCTTTCCGGGATACGAGGACCAATTGTCCGGGGCGGTCATTGCAGAAGAATCAGTAGTACAGGATGGTAAATTTATTACCGCTAAGGGCGCGGGTGTAGCAATCGAATTCGGCTTAAAGCTGGTGGAATGCTTAATCAGCAAAAAGAGAGCGGATTTACTAAAGGCTTCATTGCAATGCAGAAATTAGATATCAGAGTTTTTAAGACTGAGCTGCGCAGCCAGATTAAAAAAAGGCGGTTGGAAATTCCGGCTGAAGAAAAGGCGCGTATGGATGCGCTTATAGCCAGTCGGCTTTACAAAACCTCGGAATACCGTACCGCCGGAATGCTGGTCACCTATGTTTCGACACCTATGGAAATCGATACGCTGTCTATTATCCGGCAGGCGTGGAAGGATGGAAAAAGAGTGGTGGTGCCCCGGTGTATCGAGAATTGCTTAATGGATTTTCACGAAGTATTTTCTATGCAGGATCTGAGCAAGGGAACTTTTTCTGTTTTGGAGCCCGATCCGCAAAAATGCCCGGTAGTGACCGATTTTTTCGGCAGCGTGTGTCTTGTTCCGGGGCTGACTTTTGACTGGCAGGGCTTTCGGCTGGGCTATGGCAAAGGATATTACGATCGTTTCCTGTGTCGGTATCCTTATAAGAAAATTGGTTTGATTTATGAGGGATTTATTAAATCGAAGCTTCCCCGGGGTCGTTTTGATGTCGCCGTGGATTTTTTACTGACGGAAACCCACTTTCACCCTATTAAAAAGTCGATTTTCTGCTTCTGATTTTTCGTTCCTAAAAAACAAACAGCAGACGATGCTGCTGTTTGTTTTTTAGGAATGGGTTATTAAGTAACTTTTCAGTTCCGGAACTTAAATGCCGCAGTTGTTATTGTTGCATCCGTTGCATCCCAAGCTGCCTAATCCTCCGCAGGCAAATAAGATGATGAGAATTAAAATGATCCAAATACAGCAGCTGTTTCCGCCAAAACAATTACCCATGAAATTTCACCTCACATTTACTGGTTGTTATATACTATGTATCTGCTTTTTAGTTTGTTACAAAAGAATTTCGTGTTTTTCTTATGATTTATAAAAAAATAAAGGAAAAATAATCATTTGCCGGATAATTGCTTAATAACAAAAGAGAAAGAAAACAGGTTGTAGGCGATACAGGTCAAGCCGTATGGAGTGCTTTTCAGATGAACCGGCTTTTCCGGCAGTAAGGAGTTTATATGGACGATAGGTTTAACGACAAAGAGCAAAACAAAATTGGGCCGTCGGGGGAAGAAGGTTCTCGGGAGTCCTTTTTACAGCCGGAAAACAGTCAGGAGCTTGACGAAAATCAGCAGCCTCCGGAAAGGGAAGCTGAGCAGCTTCATGACTTCCAGGACTTGCATGACCCGAAAAAGCCGGTTAAGGTAAACAGGTCAAAGAAAAAGCACGGCTGTCTTTCCACGCTGATATGGGCCTTGATTCTGCTTGTCGTTTCCGGCGTTGCTTCGGTATTCATCATTACGGCTGCTCTGGACATGACCGGTATCGCTAAAGAAGACAAAGAGGTTCTCGTGACCGTTCCCAAAGGCTCCTCTACGATGGATATTGCCGATATCCTGAAGGATTCCGGCGTTATCCAAAATCCCTATGCTTTCCGTGTATACTCCAAGCTGAAAGAAGCGGATGGCACCTACCAGTACGGAACTTTTACCGTCAATGTGAATATGTCCTATGGACAGCTGATCGATACCATGCAGCAGGTTGCCACCTACGGCGAGTCGGTGGAGGTGGTTTTTCCAGAGGGCTTTACTGTCAGGGAAATGGCGGAAAGGCTGGAGGAAAAGGGGGTCTGCAAGGCGCAGGATTTTATTGACGCTTTAAACGGCGCCAGCTTTGGCTATAAATTTGAAACCAGTCTGCCGGTCAATGAAAACCGATACTATAAGTACGAGGGATATCTGTTCCCGGCTAAATACGACTTTTATGAGGACGAGGATCCGCTTTCTGTTGCCAAGAAGATGGTTGAAAAGTTTAACCAGGTGTTCAGCAACGAATATGCAGGCCGGGCCGGAGAGCTTAGCATGAGCGTTGATAAAGTGCTGATCATTGCCTCCATCATTCAGGCGGAGGCCGGCGACATCGAAAACATGAAGCTGGTCAGTTCGGTGCTGTACAACCGGCTGAACGATTCGGCCGGCTTCCCCAAGCTGCAGTCCGATCCTACCAGGCTGTATGCCAAAGAAGCGCTGGCCGGAATTATGGACGAGGAAAGAGCTCTTTCACTCTATGATACGTATGTGTGCGACGGTCTGCCGGCAGGCCCTGTCTGCAATCCCGGAGAAGACGCCATTGTAGCGGCGCTGTATCCGGAGGATAGTGATTATTATTATTTCTGCTCCGATTTGCAGACAGGCGAGTTTTATTACGCCACAACTTTGGAGGAGCATGAGGCAAATTTGAAAAAAGCCGGCCTTTCTTAAGACATTTTAACAACAGGAAAGGAGAGTCGCTCTTTGTCTGAATTGCATACTCCCGAGCTGCTTGCTCCTGCAGGAGACTATGAACGTTTTACGGCGGCCGTTTTGTATGGCGCCGATGCGGTTTATCTGGGAGCGAAAGAGCTGGGAATGAGAGCTGCTTCGCAGAATTTTACCTTTGAGGAGCTTTCTTTGGCAGTTCAATTTGCCCATAGCCGGAATGTAAGGGTATATTTAACCTGCAATACTCTTCCGACCAACAAGGAAGCTGAAGAGCTTCCGGAGTTTATGAGGAACGCCAAGGCTTGCGGGGTGGATGCTCTGATTGTTGCCGATATCGGCGTTTTAATGGAAGCGAAACGGATAGTCCCGGATTTGGATGTTCATATTTCTACTCAGGCCGGCGTTGTCAATTATCTGACAGCAAGAGAACTTTACGAGATGGGGGCTTCCCGGGTGGTTCTGGCCAGGGAATTGTCGCTGGAAGACATTCGTATAATACGGGACAAAACTCCCGGAAAACTGGAGATTGAGTGCTTTGTCCATGGGGCTATGTGCATGTCTTTCAGCGGACGGTGCCTGCTTTCCTCTTATCTGACCGGACGGGATGCCAACAGGGGAGAATGCGCTCAGCCCTGCCGCTGGGGGTACTATCTGATGGAAGAAAAGCGTCCCGGCCAGTATTTCAAGATTTTTGAGGATGAAAAAGGTTCCTATATTCTGAACGCCAAGGATATGTGTATGATTGAGCACATCGACAAGCTTGCGGATGCGGGCATTTCCAGCTTTAAAATAGAGGGTCGGGCAAAATCTTCCTACTATGTTTCGGTAATTACCAACGCCTATCGGTGCGCTATTGATTCCCTTCTGCAAAACCCAATGGATTTTAAGCTTCCCCAATGGGTTATAGACGAGGTGTATAAAGTTAGTCACAGGCAATATATACCGGGTTTTTACTTTGGCCGTCCGGAGGAAGGGCAGTGCTATGAAACCGGAGGATATATCCGTTCTTTTGATGTGATCGGCGTGGTGGACGGATACGAAGATGGATTCTTGCTTTGTACTCAGCGCAATCGTTTTTTTAAGGGTGATGAAATTGAAATTTTGCAGCCTAAAACGCCGCCGATTTTCTATAAAGTCGATATTTTACTGGGTGAATCAGACGAGGAAATAGAGGCTGCCAATAAAGCCACCATGAAATTTAAAATTCCTTTCGAAAGGCCGCTTTTGACCGGATCACTCCTCAGAAAAGAAAAAAATAACCTAAAAAATGAAAACAGCTTATACTTACCTTAAAACGGCAAGTATAAGCTGTTTTTCAGCACAAAAAGAGAGTACGGCTTTAAAAGCCGTACTCTCTTTTTGTGTTACACTTACTATTATGAATTACGCGGCTTTTTTCTTCAGCTTGTGCTCCTGCCAGGTTACCCACAGAGGACCGGCAATGCAGATGGTGGAATATACACCGGAAATCAGGCCGAACACCATAGGCAGCGAGAAAGACATAATAGAATCCAAATTGCCAATCAAAGCAATAATGCAGACAATAATCATGGTAAAAAGTGTGTTCAGAGAAGTATTGACCGAACGGGTCATAGACTGGTTAATACTGAGATTCGTCAACTGAGCCACATCCATCTTGTTTCCGAACAGCTTTTTGTTTTCACGGATTCTGTCATAAATAACAATGGTATCATTGATGGAGAAACCGAGAATCGTCAGCACAACGGCAATAAAGTTGGCGTCCAGCGGCATACGGAATAAAACAAATACGGTATAAACCACAAAGACATCGTGGAACAGGGCTACAATTCCCATTACGCCGGCAGACCATCCGCCGATCCTCTTAAACCGGAGTGCAACGTAAATAATGATAAGAACAGCGGCTAAAGCGACCGCAATAATACTTTTTACAAAAAATTCCGAACCCATGGTAGGATTGACGCTTTGAGAAGAATATACGTCAATCGCATTATCGGGAAACGCTTCGGTTACCGCGTTGGTCATCGCTTCCTGCTGGTCGGCAGAAAGGCCGGTGTCGGATGCCAAAGTAACCATCAAATACTTGGCGTCGGAAGACAAGTCCTCAGAATTATTAACGGTTACCGTAGCACCGATGGCGTCTTCCACTACGCTTTCCACTTTTTCAAGATCAACGTCTCCCACATAGGAGTAAGTGACAATGGAGCCGCCCTTAAACTGAATATCCAGCTCAACACCAAGAACAAAAGAAGCAAGAATACCAATGAGGATAATACAGCCTGAAATAGCAAAGTATATCTTGCGATTTTTAATGAAATCAAACTTTTTCATTATTTCGCACCTCCATACAGCCAAGGCTTACGCAAGAAGCTAAACTTGGAAATGGATTTCAGCATCAGGCGCGAAGCGGTAACACCAAAAATAAAGTTGCAGATAACGCCGATCAGCAAAGTGTAGCCGAAAGAATAGATTGCGCCTGCTGTGGTTGGTCCGAACATAAAGAAGAAAGGCGTCAGCGCCTTAGCCATAAAGCTGTCGGGAGCGCCGTATGCACCCATCAGAATCAGGGCAATAATGATAGAAGTGACGTTTCCGTCAAAAATAGCGGAAAATCCCCTCTCATATCCGGCGGAAATAGAACCGTCCAGGGTTTTGCCTGTCTTAAGCTCCTCTTTGATACGCTCGGAGGTGATGACGTTGGCATCAACCCCAAAGCCGATGGAAAGGATGATACCGGCGATACCGGGCAGGGTAAGGGTAAAGCTGGGCACAAACGGGAAGTATCCCGAAACAGCGGCAACGCTGGCGGTAGCTTGTCCCATCAGGCCGATCGCCGCGACAAATCCGGGAACCCTGTAATATAAAACCATAAAAATGGCAACCGCAATATAGCCCAGCAGACCGGCAAGCACCATAGCATCTTTCGCGTCGGTACCCAGCTTCGGATTAATAGAGCTGTAATTCTGGGTTTCCAGTTTAAAGGGAAGCGCACCGGAATTGATCTGGTTCGCAAGCGACTTTGCCTCGTCGGCGGTAAAGCCGCCGGAAATGGAAGCGCTGCCGTCGGTAATTTGATTGCTTACCTTGGGATAGGAAATACAGGTATCATCCATCCAGATGGAGATAATCTGACCTTTTAAGCGGCCGGTCGCCTCAGAAAATTTTTCTTTTCCGCTGCTTTCCAGGTCAAGCAGAACGACAATCTCATTATCGTTATCGACCCCTACAGAAGCGCTCTTTACATCGCTGCCTTCCAGAATCACGTTTTCAGCGGTGACTCCGGTTGGTTTTCCGCTGGAATCAACGTTGTAGCCTTCGCGGAAAGTAAGCAGTGCGGTAGCGCCAAGCTCCTTAATGGCCTCTTCGGGGTTAAAGTCCGTTTCGTCCTCTTTCCAGGGGAACCGGACCACGATACGGTCGTTTTTATAGTCGGTATAGATTTCATAATCGGTGATATTTTGACCAACCAAACGGGTTTCAATAACCGATTGAGCCGCGTCCATCTGGGTGTCGGTAGCGTCCGTACCCTCCGGCGGGGTAAAGGTAACGTCCACGCCTCCGCGAATATCAATACCCCAACGGATATCTGCGGCGCTTTTTACATAGGTCTTTTTGATATCCCCATACGTAGTGCTTATGCCAAAAAAGGTGGTATAAGTCAACGCAAGGATCAAAAAGGTGACTATGAAAAAGACCGACTTTGACTTTTTCTTCATGGGTCATCCTCCAATGCATCGGTTTGCCTGTAAATCCAATATTCCCAACAGCAGTATTATTCCTAAAGCCCTATTAACAGATCCGGAGCCGGGTGATATCAAATTGCGGCATTAACACATGTAATTATATTGTTTTTCCACTAAAAAGTCAATAAGACTAAACACTCAATTGAGCGTGTTCACCAAGCGTTTTTGCATATTTATGCAATATGGGGGAGATGATTTCTGCAAGATAATCATCCACCTGCTCGGGGGCGCGTCCCACAAAGTAAGCAGGGTCCAGAATTTTATCAATTTCTTCTTTGTTTACCATGAAAGCAGGGTCGGCGCAGATGCGGTCGATCAGGTCATTTTCCAGTCCGTCTTCTTTTACTCTTTTAGCCGCAGCGAGGGAATATTCCCGCAGCTTTTCATGAAGCGCCTGACGGTCACCGCCCTTTTTCACGGCGTTCATCATGATGTTTTCGGTCGCCATAAAAGGGAGCTCCTTCATTACCCGCTGACGGATTACCTTCGGATAAACCACCAGACCGTCGCACACGTTGAGCATGATGTTCAAAATGGCGTCGACGCCAAGAAACGCTTCGGCAACGGATATGCGTTTGTTGGCGGAATCGTCCAGCGTTCTCTCAAACCATTGAGTAGCGGAGGTGAACGCAGGGTTCAAGGTATCAATCATGACGTAGCGGGCAAGGGAAGTGATGCGCTCGCTGCGCATGGGGTTGCGTTTATAGGGCATGGCGGAAGAACCGATCTGATTCTTCTCAAACGGTTCCTCCATCTCTTTAAAGTTTTGCAGAATACGCAGGTCGTTGGAGAATTTGCTGGCGGATTCGGCAACGCCGCTTAAAGTTTGCAGCACCATGGAATCCGTCTTGCGGGAATAGGTCTGACCGGAAACCGGCACCACGCTGTCAAACCCCATTTCCTCTGCAATCAAATCTTCCAGCTTCTTGATTTTTTTGCCATCACCATTAAACAGCTCCACAAAGCTGGCCTGCGTTCCAGTGGTGCCCTTGGAGCCCAACAGCTTCAAAGTGGAGATTCTGTGTTCCAGTTCCTCCAGATCCATCACCAGCTCATTTATCCATAAAGTAGCCCGTTTTCCCACGGTGGTAAGCTGGGCGGGCTGCAGATGGGTGTAGGCAAGCGCCGGAAGGCCGCGGTATTTTTGCGCGAAGCCGGCAAGCAGGGCAATCACGTTGACAAGCTTTCTGAGAACGACCTTCAGAGCCTCCCGCATGATAATAACGTCGGTATTATCCCCCACATAGCAGGAGGTGGCGCCCAGATGGATGATGCCCTTTGCGTTGGGGCACTGAAGCCCGTAAGCATATACATGGGACATAACATCATGACGCACTTCAGCTTCTTTTATCTTCGCCACATCATAATTAATATCATCCCGATGTTTTTTTAATTCCTCAATTTGTTCGTCTGTAATATTCAATCCAAGTTCTTTTTCTGCCTCTGCCAAGGCAATCCACAATCTTCTCCAAGTTCTAAATTTTTTATCCGGTGAGAAAATATATTGCATCTCTTTACTGGCATATCGTTCAGATAAAGGACTTACATAATTATCGTTGCTCATGAGAACCTCCTGATTTGATTTATTTAACTATATGCCATTCTTAATGTAAATTCAGCAAAGCTGAATTCGTGAAAAATCCCATCCAAATCTGGAGACTCTTCGGAAAATTCAACTTCGCTAAATTTCTCTTAGAAGTATCATACTTAGCATCGCCACAGTAAATGAAAGGTTATTGCATGATAATTCTGCCACCCTGAGCTTACTC
>ENA-UOOK01005125-UOOK01005125.1-fermentation-metagenome-genome-assembly--contig:-NODE-5125-length-13414-cov-4.713976_pt1 | contig 13414 bp, 15 predicted proteins | sample MGYA00245777_ERZ724023 | MGnify/ENA primary metagenome ERZ724023 (study PRJEB28704, sample SAMN03018312) | fermentation metagenome | biome: anthropogenic terrestrial biome; feature: soil; material... | reverse complement strand
GAGGGCAACGAAGGTGATGATGCCTGTGGTTGTGGTTCTGCCGGTGGAGGGTGCGGGTCGGGTTGTAATTGTTAATTGAGAAAATGAACACATTTGGTACGATATACAGGCTCACCTCTTTCGGTGAATCGCACGGTGCTGCGGTAGGAGGCGTGATCGACGGCTGCCCGCCGGGTCTGGAGATCGACATTGATTTTATTCAGGCCGAACTCGACAGGCGGCGACCGGGACAATCACGCATAACCACGCCCAGAAAAGAATCGGACAAGGTGGAACTGCTCTCCGGTATATTCGAGGGCAAAACAACCGGAGCTCCCATAGGATTTATCGTGCGAAATGAAAATCAGCAATCGTCCGACTACGACAACCTCAGAGAGGTATTTCGTCCCTCGCACGCCGACTTTACCTATCAGCAGAAATATGGCATACGCGACCACCGCGGTGGCGGCCGCTCCTCTGCCCGGGAGACCATTGCCCGCATAGTGGGCGGTGCGGTGGCCCGGCTTTGGCTCCGTCAGTATCGGATCGATATTACCGCCTATACCTCTCAGGTGGGAGGGATTGCACTGGAGAACGATTACAGGAAATATGACCTTTCACGTACCGAAGAAAATATGGTACGCTGTCCCGATCCCGATGTGGCTGATAAGATGATCGGGCTCATCAATGAGGTGCGATACCAGGGTGATACTATTGGCGGTATCATCACATGTGTCATTAAAGGAACACCCGTGGGCCTCGGAGAGCCTGTCTTTGGAAAGTTACATGCCGCTCTCGGTGCGGCCATGCTAGGCATCAATGCGGTCAAGGGCTTCGAGTACGGTATGGGATTCGATGTCACCGGGCGTGGCTCAGAGGTGAACGACTCGTTCTACGATGACCAGGGAAGAATAAGTACCCGTACAAACAATTCCGGTGGTATTCAGGCAGGTATCTCGAACGGTCAGGATATCTATTTCAGGGTGGCTTTTAAACCGGTGTCCACCATCCTCACCGAACAGCAATCTGTGGATATTCACGGCAAGGATACAACTCTTAAGGCTCGCGGCAGACATGATCCCTGTGTTTTGCCAAGGGCCGTGCCCATTGTGGAAGCAATGGCTGCAATGACCATCATGGATTACTTTTTGCTGGCCAGAACGAAACAGGCGTAGTGGCGATAAATAAACCTTTTGCCTTTTACAGCATCAAAAGATAAAAGCAAAAGAATAATTTAACTAAAAGGAAGAATTATGAAAAAGGTAATCGCTATTATTTCACTGATACTATTTCCCGTTTTGATGTTTGCACAAATGGGTTACGTACAGTTTTCCAGGGACATTGGAAGTTACTCGGACCGTTATGCCGACGATGAGGTGATTGTTTTGTATGAAAATCATTATGATGTGCCGCGCAATACGCTGCTTCAGTTATTTGGGGGTTTTGGCTATAACTGGGGAAATGTAGTCCTGGGTTTGGAAATAAGTAATTTGCTTGGTGTACCGGTGAGCGACCTGCTTGGTATCTATCGCGATTATCCGCAGGATAATGGATGGGGGGTTATAGCCAAACGGTATGGTATCAAACCCGGATCGGATGAATTTCATCGGATGAAGGCGATGATGAGCAACAAAAGTCGCTACTGGAAAAATATTTATGATGACTACGGCCGTAGCCGTAATCCGGTTATTGCACGACGTAACCGCGTTCACATGAATGATCGGTTGATATATATCGGTCCTTATTCTGCCAAAGAGATGAAAGAAATCAATAGACATATTGAAAAAAGGAATAAGGAAATAGCCAAGAGAGAGCAGAAGATGATGAAAGAATGGGAGAAGGGTAATAAAAAAATTTTCAAGCAGAACGAGAAGATACGCAAAGAGCATGAGAAAAGAGCAAAAAAATGAGTAAGCAGCCACTACTTCTATTTGAACAATGAAATTGATTTCCGTTATAGTATGTGTGCTTTTGGCTGCCGGAATGATATCCGCGCAGCCAAAAGCGTATTTTACGCCCGAAGACCTGCAGATTTTTAACCAATATCTCTCCTATATAAAACCTTTTAAAAACCTCACCAAGACTGAAGTGCTGGAGAAAACGGCTATATTCTTCCTTGGAAAACCCTATGAGTCCCATACACTTGAAACAACTGCCGGAGAGACTCTCGTGGTAAACCTGCGTGCGTTTGATTGTACTACATTCGTGGAAACGGTGATTGCTCTTTCCCGTACAGCATCGTCGGTGGTTCCTTCATTTAATACTTATCTGACAGAATTGCAAAATATACGGTACCGAAACGGTGCGATAGACGGGTATGCTTCACGGCTTCACTATACCACCGACTGGGTATATGAAAACGAAAGAAACGGAAAAGTGAAAAATATTTCGGCAGCGCTGGGTGGAATAGTGGAAATGAAAACCATCGGTTTCATGTCCGCGCACCGGGAATCATACAGGCAGTTGAAGGGTGAGGATGCCACGCTGCAGGAGATTGTCGACAGGGAAAAGGTAATCAACGGAAGGGGTGGTTTTGCCTTTCTCCCGAAAACGACTATTGCCATAGCCGCACCACTGATTCCGCACATGGCAATGATTGGCTTTACAACAGATATCCGTGGATTGGATGTTTCACATACAGGTTTCACTTTCCATGATGGTGAAAAGCTTACTTTTATTCATGCTTCGAGTGCCCGACAGAGGGTGGTGATCGACCAGAAAACGCTCAGTGACTATTGCCTGGGACAGAAATCCTGCACCGGCATTTTAGTGTCGCAGATTATGTAAGCATTCCCTGGATCTATTTTATTCGAACAAATCTTTGTCCTCACCGGCTTTTTTCTCTTTTTTTGGATTTTTTCGAAACCAGATATCTGCTTTCTTAAAAACAGTGTTGACAAAAATGATCAGCACCGTGGCTGCAGCCAATTCCCAATAATAACCGAAAGCGGCCAGACAGCCCAGTGCCGCGCTGCTCCAGATTGTAGCAGCAGTGGTCAGCCCCTGTACATTGGCTCCCCTGTGCAGGATCACGCCAGCACCCAGAAAACCGATACCTGTCACAATCTGTCCCACCACGCGTGTGGGATCGCCCGGTCCGCCATCATTAACCAGTCTGAGTGAGATAAGTGCAAATATGCAGGCACCGACAGCAACCAGGGTATGTGTACGCAGGCCGGCACTCTTGTTGTTCGATTCCCGCTCCATGCCCAGTGCTCCGCCCGCAGCGGTTGCAGCCAGTAAACGTATGATAAATTCTGTCAGTTCCATGAATTTTGATTTATAAATCGTGGCCGATCACCCTCTCCACTCTCTGAACAAACGTATCCATTTTTTGTTTATCTTCTTCTTCCATGGGCGGTTTATGACCTTTCCACGACGGGATAAGCGTGAAGCGAACCTTTCCGTTGTCCATCCGTCTTTGTACCCAGACTAATGAGTAATTGCACTTTTCAATGACAACCGGCGAGGCGGCATCTTTTCTGCCAATCACAATCTCCGCCAGCATGCCCCCGTCTGTATCCAAACGCTGCTGATTTGAGATAAAGTTCCCCAGGGAATAATAAACAACATTGCGAATTTCCTCCCCCTCCCTTTCCATCACAATGGGCTGTACCACGTGCGGGTGATGTCCGATGACAATGCGAACACCCTGGCGAAGCAGAAAGTCGGCCAGTCTCCGCTGATCCGCGGATGGTGTGGTCCGATATTCCTCTCCCCAATGCATCTGGGCAATAATGATGTCGGGCTTGTATAGTTGAGTGCGACCTATATCCTGTTTGATGAGATTTGTGTCGGTCACATTTATCTGGTTGGGTTCCTGCACAATCAATCCGTTGGTGTCATAGGTATAATTCAAAAAAGCAATGCGAATTCCATTTTTAATAACCATAAGCGGGTAGTGTAACGAGCGCGCACCTTCAGAACCGAAGGTGCCGGTGTGTTTGATACCAACGGAGTCCAGCAGGTCGATGGTGCGCTCCAGCCCTTTCCTGCCACGGTCGAGTGCGTGGTTGTTGGCCTGAAAAAAAATATCAAACCCCGTATCTTTGAGGCTGAAAGCAAATGCATCGGGTGAACTGAAAAGCGGATAACCGGCATAAGGAACTTCACCGAGTGTGGTTTCAAAGTTTATCCCTGCCAGATCGGCCGCGGAGATACGCTCTTTCACCCAGTGAAAGCATGAGTCATAGGAAAAGCTGCCATCCTCATTTCGAGCCCCCTGTACCTGTGGCAAATGCTGCATCGCATCGCCCGCAAAAAGTAGGGTGACTCGACTCTCCTGTGATGTTGTACGCAGAAACAGCCAAAAGAGAAAAAATATGGTTGTCGCTGGTCTCAAGTAGCATTCGTTTTATGAGTACTGATCCTTCAACTTTTCCTTTATCTCTTTTGCCGGAGGCATGTTTGCCGGTTCAGGCCGTAAAAGGGAGCGATATAAACCGGGGTTTCTAAGTAACTCCAGTGCCTTATCGAACACTGGGTCACCGGAAAGCTGGTGAATGAGCACTCCTTTTTTGTAATACCGCCGTTGTACAATTTCAGATTCAATCATTTTTCTAATCTCCTCCTTAAAGAGTTCCAGGTCACGATCCAGGTCAGGCTGAAGTTTAGACTCCAGCGCCTTGTATTCTGCCGATGCCACATCCATGTAGCCTTCAAACTCCATTATGCTCCTCAGCTGCTCCAGTGAACGCTCACTCAGCTGATCATATTTGAAATCCCTCTTCTTTACGAATTCACGGAATTTGTCGTAATCGGCATCCGGCAAACGAAATTTCTCAGGGGATGTAATTTCCCGGTTTTCCAGCATCCAGCCGGTGACAAAATCGAAGATAATATTGTCTGTCATCAGGTAAAAAGCAATGGTACCTCCGGTTTCCTGCGCTATGGTGATGTCGGGTGTGATGCCGCCGCCGTCACGTACTTCCCTTCCGCTTCTGGTTTTGAATACGTTGGTAAGAGAATCAGGCACGCGTGCCACGCTGCCGTCGGGATTGCGGTGTGAATAATCGAGCGCCTGTATGCACCTCCCGCTTGGGATGTAATACTTGGATGTAGTGATTTTTATGTTCCCGCCATAGGGAAGATCGCGGGGCGTCTGTACCAGACCCTTACCGAAAGAACGATTGCCTACGATCACCGCACGGTCCAGATCCTGGAGGCTGCCTGCCACGATCTCCGACGCGGAAGCTGAGCCGGTGTCAATCAGCACCACAATAGGGATTATTTCATCGAGGGGTTGATTTTGTGTATGGTAGGAACGATCCCATTGTTTTACTTTTCCCCTTGTGAAGACAATCTCCTCACCTTTGGGTACAAACAGGTTTACCACCTCTACAGCTTCATCGAGAATGCCGCCGCCGTTGCCCCGCAGGTCCATGATCAGTGAGGTAGCTCCCTGCTGTTTGAGTTCGGTGACAGTTTCTTTCACCCGTGCGGCGCTGTTTGCCGTGAAGCTCCCATAGTGTAAGTATCCGGTTCCCTTGTCCACCATCCCGGCATACGTGATAGGATCCATCTCGATCTTTTCACGCTCTATGGAGAGTGTCCGTTGTTTTTTTTCGCCGGGCCGTTGTATGGTCAGCTTGAGTAAGGTTCCCGGCGTGCCTTTCAACTTGTCGCTTACTTGCTTCACAGTGGCTTTTCGCATATCTTCCCCGTCTATCGACAGTATCGAATCACCCGCTTTTAATCCCGCTTTGTCGGCCGGCAACCCTTCATAGGGTTCGTTAATCACCACCCGCCCGTTATTGTAGGAAATGATGGCACCGATGCCGGCATACTCACCAGTGGTAAGAAATTGCAGATCACCCATGTTCTCCTCTGCATAATACTCCGTATAAGGATCGAGCCGGGTAAGCATGTTACCGATGGTACCCTGTACCAGATTGTTTACCTCTATACTGTCCACATAAAAGAGATCCAGTTCCCTCAGGACGGAATTGAATATGTCGATGTTCTTGTTGATGTCGTAATAGCGCTGATTCTTGTCTACGGCAGGTGTCTGAGCTACCGCTTGCATCATAGCAAACGCCAAAAATATAAAAAGGATACCTTTTCTCATAATTTGTTCCCGAATTCCTCTATGTTTCATTATAAGCAGCTGACGCAGCCTATATATCATTTTCAGGCAAAGGAACAAATTTTTTACGATATTGGATCGATCTTTTAGTTATATGTTTATAAATCCCTGTTATCTTTGTAATCGTTACAGCTTAATTGTCCGCGAATGAAATTACTGCTTCGATATACGTTCCTGCCGCTGATCACTGGATTAATTATTTTTATTGCCACATGTCTTGTCTCACCTTCGCAGGTGCCCGATATGCCCGGAGATGTTCCATGGGATAAGCTGGCTCACTTTGGTATGTTCTTCTTTCTTTCCGCTGTTTCATTGATCGACTATTACCGGATGCACCAGGGTAATCCTCCTGTCTTCCGGTGGATATTGTGGGGCTTTCCGGTACCCGTGTTCTATGGTGGAGTCATTGAGTTGTTACAAAAATACTTCTTTGCATCCCGCAGCGCGGAGTGGAGCGACTGGATCGCAGACATTCTTGGATCCCTGACAGCTGTAATCGTCATAATTATTTTCATCAGGAAACGGAGGTATGACAGAAAAAATATATCTTTGTGAAGAGCTTACCTTTAGAATAACTTAAAATCCTGAAGTGATGAAGTATGAAGATTTAAAAATTCTCGATGAATTAAGGGAGAAAGGGAGTATTTCCGAAGAGGAATATCAACGTGAAAAAGCGAAGATCCTGAATGACGAAGGGACTCAGCGGGACAGCTTTAACGGGAGACCTTTGTTTGGAATGACTGAAAACAGCTATCTGATGCTGATGCATCTCAGCCAGCTTGCCGGCATTATCATCCCTCTTGCCGGTTTTGTTGTGCCCGTGTTGATGTGGATTACCAACAAGGAGGCCAATGCGAAGGTAGATATGCATGGGAAAAATATCCTTAATTTTATGATCAGTTTTATCATCTATGCTGCCGTATTTACAATTACACTAGTGGGAATCCCTCTGGCGGTTGTGGTTGGCATCATATATGTTGTTTTTGTAATTCTGGCTTCGGTAAAGGCAAACAATGGCGAATACTGGAGATATCCTTTTACGATTCAATTCATTAAATAATGGTGCAGGAACAGTTGGTAAATTATTCAAATGTACAGTTGAACCGTGAAGAGAACATTATTCTTCGAAATGTAAACCTGACAGTTCACAGAGGCGATTTTCTTTATATTATCGGAAAAGTAGGATCGGGAAAGAGTACCCTCATGAAGAGCATGTATGCGGAGCTGCCCATTGTTGAGGGCAGCGCACGGGTGTTCGGCTATGAACTTTTCACCATCAAGCGTAAGCTGGTTCCATTCCTGCGACGAAAAATAGGCATAGTATTTCAGGATTTTCAGTTATTGATAGACAGGACAGTAGAGAAAAACCTGGAATTTGTACTCCGTGCTACAGGCTGGAAAAACAAGAGAGAGATCAGGGACCGTATTAATGAAGTGCTTGTGCAGGTAGGAATGCAGCATAAAACATATAAAATGCCCCACGAACTGTCGGGAGGTGAACAGCAGCGTGTGGTTATTGCCCGTGCATTGCTTAATTCGCCGGCACTGATACTGGCAGACGAGCCGACGGGTAATCTTGATCCCGAAACGGGAAGTCAGATTGTTTCCCTGCTGCAGGACATCTCAGGGAAAGGTACGGCAGTGATCATGTCCACCCATAACTATGCCATAGTACAGGCCTTCCCAGGAAAGATCATGCGTTGCGAAAACATGGGATTGGAAATTGTGTAGATTATTTGTACCTTTGCGCCTTCAAAAAATATCTCATAACACTTCACAATCGTGGCTGATACAAAGTACATTTTTGTTACAGGCGGTGTTGTTTCTTCTTTAGGAAAAGGAATCATCGCCTCTTCCCTGGGTAAGTTGCTGCAGGCAAGAGGATATAGGGTAACCATTCAAAAGTTCGATCCCTATATCAATGTGGACCCGGGCACCCTCAATCCTTATGAGCACGGAGAGTGTTATGTGACAGTGGACGGACACGAGGCAGACCTCGATCTGGGACATTATGAACGTTTCCTGAATATCCAGACTACCAGGGATAACAACATCACTACCGGACGCATTTATCAAAATGTAATCCAGAAAGAAAGGCGTGGAGATTACCTGGGTAAAACAGTTCAGGTGATACCTCACATCACCGATGAAATCAAACGGAATGTGAAATCTCTGGGTGTGAAGAATAAGTTCGACTTCGTGATCACCGAAATAGGCGGAACTGTCGGAGATATTGAATCTACTCCTTTTCTGGAAGCTGTTCGTCAGCTTCGCTGGGAGCTTGGAAAAAATTGCTTTTGCCTGCATCTTACCTATGTTCCCTATATTGCTGCCGCAGGTGAGGTGAAGACCAAACCGACACAACATTCTGTGAAGGAATTGCAATCTCTTGGTATACAGCCTGATATGTTGGTGCTTCGGACCGATCGAAAACTCAATAAGGATATTTTGGATAAAGTAGCTCTTTTCTGTAATGTGGAACAGGGGGCTGTCATGCAATCCATTGATGTTTCAACAATCTATGAAGTACCTGTGATGATGCAGAAGCAGGGTATGGATGAGGTGGTGCTCCGCAGGATGAACATGCCTACGAGTGGTGTAGCCGATCTGGACAAATGGAATGCGTTCCTTCAGAAACGAAAGGATGCGAAGAAAGAAGTCCGTATCAAACTTGTAGGCAAATATGCCGAGCTGCCCGATGCCTATAAATCGATCAACGAGTCACTCTCACAGGCAGCCATATATAACGACCGAAAGTTGGTGCTGGATGTTTGTCATTCCGAGAAAATTACCGAAGATAATGTGGCCGGAATACTGGGAAATGCCGATGGTATTGTGGTGGCGCCGGGATTCGGACAAAGGGGAATAGAAGGAAAGTTTATTTCGCTGAAATATGCAAGGGAGAACAATCTTCCCACCTTTGGCATTTGTCTTGGGATGCAGTGTATGGTTATTGAATATGCCCGTTCGGTGATGGGACTTAATGAGGCAAATTCCACCGAGATGGATACCAAAGCAGCAGATAATGTCATCGATCTGATGGAAGAACAAAAGCACATCACCAACATGGGAGCTACAATGCGTCTGGGTGCTTACGACTGCATACTAAAAAAGGGAACGCTGGCATATAGAGCGTACGGAAAATCAAAAGTCCAGGAACGTCACCGGCATCGCTATGAATTTAACAACAAGTACAAAGAGATGTTCGAAGCTGCCGGTATGAAGTGCTCAGGGATTAATCCCGACTCGGATCTGGTGGAAGTGGTCGAGGTGCCGGCTATGCGCTGGTATCTAGGAACACAGTTTCATCCGGAATACAACAGTACCGTTATATCGCCCAATCCCTTGTTTATGAGTTTCATGGAGGCTGCCGCCGCCACACGGGAAGAGAAAATATAATAAATGAGTTAATCATGGCAGCAAGGCTGCAACAAGATACAAAATGGATAAAAATACAATTATTGGATTGCTTCTGATCACTGCTATTATTATTGGTTTTACAATATACAACAAGCCTGACAGGGAACGGATCGAGGCGGAACGGCAACGACGTGATTCAATTGCACAGGCCGACGCTGCCCGTACAACAACAGATATACTTCCCACAACGGTTCCCGATACCAGCGGTGAAGCCGTGATGAAGCAGGGGAGCAACCTTGAGGACTTCTTCAGTGCTGGCCAGGCTCTGCAGACTCTTGTTCCCGACAGCCTCTCTTCGCCGGCCGACTCACCGCAAGGCCAGCAGGCTGCACCAAAGACGGAGGAGACGGTGATTCTGGAGAATGAAAAAGTGCGCCTGGTGTTAAACACCATGGGCGGGCGTATTCAATCTGTTCAGTTGAAAAATCAGTTCCGGTACACTGGTGATAGTTTATATCTGTTTGAAAATAAGGATGAGAGTAGATTCAATCTGGATCTGTTTAACCGGAATAGTGTCCGTTTATCTACAGAACAGGAGCTTTTTACACCTATCCGCAGTGCCGACGGAAAGTCGGTAATTATGCGACTTCAGAGTTCATCGGAACAATATATCGATTTTGTCTATACTTTGCCTGCCGACGAATATATGATGGATTTCGACATACGTGTCGTGGGAATGAGAAACGGTCTCCATCCGGAAAGCCTGACTAATTTCAGGATGAACTGGGAACAGAAAGTACGTCAGCAGGAAAAGGGTCGTCAGTTTGAAGAACGTTTTTCCCGCATACACTAGAAATATGACCGGCAGAATGTAGATAAAATGAGCGAATCGCGAAACGACCGGAAAGAATTTTCCGAGCCGATGAAATGGTTTGCATTCAAAGACCAGTACTTCACCGCCATCGTCGTGGGTGAAAAACCTTTCAGTAACACGATCCTCACGTCGGATATGTTGAAAGACAGCAATTATACGAAAAGTTACAAGGCCGAAGTTTGGGTTCCCGGTGAAATAAGTGACGACAGCGATCTGATTTCTGCAGGATTTAAATATTATTTCGGTCCTGTTCATTACAATACTCTCAAGGCGTACGATAAGGATGTGAGTAACGGTGCCAGACTCGAGCTCGAAGAGATTGTATATCTGGGATATCGCTGGCTTAGCTGGGTAAACAAGTGGTTGGTGATCCCCGTATTTAATTTCTTCCTCTCTCTCGGATGGGGTATGGGGCTCATAATTCTTATTCTTACATTGATGGTGAAGCTGATTATTTCTCCGCTTACCTACAAATCGTTTATTTCATCGGCCAAGATGCGGGTATTGCGACCCCAGATTCAGGAGATTGAGAAGAAATACCCCGGCAAAGAGCAGGACATGATGATGAAACGTCAGCAGGCCACCATGGAGCTTTACAACAAAGTGGGCGTCAGCCCTATGAGTGGTTGTCTGCCCATGCTTATTCAAATGCCGGTGTTGCTGGCCCTCTTTTTCTTCTTCCCGTCGGCCATCGAATTGCGGCAGCAGGGTTTCCTTTGGGCGGATGATCTTTCCACTTACGATTCGCTCATTTCATGGAGTGGAAATATCCCACTTGTCACCCGTTTTCTGGGTAACCATATCAGTATCTTCTGCCTGCTGATGACCGTTGTTAACGTGATTTACACGAAATACAACATGACCTCGATGGATACCGGACAGCAGACCCTGCCTGGTATGAAACACATGCCAATCTTCATGTCGGTTTTCATGTTCTTCTTCCTGAACAATTATCCCGCAGGATTGAACTACTACTATTTCCTCTCCACCCTGTTCACTATTGTGCATACTTTCCTGATGAAACAATTTATCAACGAAGATAAGATTCTGGCGCAGCTGGAGGAGAACAAGAAAAAGCCTAAAAAGAAATCGGGCTTCATGGCCCGTCTGGCAGAAGCTCAGAAAATGCAGGAGAAACAGGCACGCGAACAGGCGAAGGCAAATGCAAAACGTAACTACCGGGGATGATATAACACCTGAACCTGTCTGAAAAAGCAGTGGGAGTCTGGACAAGAGTCTCACTGCTTTTTAAATTGTGAGGCCTGTAGGGCTATGTAGAGAAAAGCCCCATATGAAAAAAAGAAAAAGGAGAAAAAGTAAATTTGAACATATTTTTTCGATATTTGTTTTAAGAACGATAGGTGATTTCTTTATTGCTTAATTAAATAGTTATGAGCGAAGAAAATAAAGTACTTGAGTACGACGAGGATGATTCTCTGAAATTTATCCAGGATCATTTGCCGGAGGATATGCAGGGTGAGTTTTCTGATGATGAAGTCAATTACATTGTGGATCTGATTTATGAGTTCTACGAAGAAAAGGGTTTTCTGGACGAAAATGATGACACTGAGATTGAAATCGATGAAGATGAACTGCTGGAGTTTGTCCATCAGAATGCCCGCAAAGATGCTGCCCGAAATGCTATCAGAAATTTTAGCGACGAACAGATCGAGGCCATCGTAGCTGGCGAACTTGCATATTGTGATACACTCAACCTGTTCGACTGAGTAGGGAAATATACCGGAAAAAAGAGGAATTATTATTTTACACAAAAAGAATAAATAACTATGAAACAATTTTCAAAATTACTTACCATTGGTTTATTAGGAGGATCATTAATACTTTCAGGCTGTGGAGCCAGTAGGACAGTGAAGGGCGGTGGAATAGGTGCCGGTGCCGGAGCAGCTGTGGGGGCCGGAGTAGGCGCTATTGCCGGCGGAGGCAAAGGTGCGGCTATCGGAGCCGGAATTGGTGCCATCCTGGGTGGTACGGCAGGTGCCATCATTGGAAATAAGATGGATAAGCAGGCTGCCGAGCTGGAACAGATTGAAGGTGCCCAGGTAGAAAAAGTAAACGAAGGGCAGGCTATTAAAGTTACTTTTGAATCGGGAATTCTGTTTGCTACCAACTCAAGTACACTTAATACAGCATCCCGTTCCTCCCTCGACAAGTTTGCCACATCTCTATTGAATAATCCCGATACCGATGTGAGTATTTATGGACATACCGACAGCACAGGTAGTGATGCCATCAATAACCCGCTGTCAAAACGCAGGGCCGAATCAGTTTATAACTATTTGTTGATGAAGGGTGTCTCCGGAAACCGCATGACCTCCGATGGCTTTGGTTCCACACAGCCCGTAGCGGATAACAGCACTGTTGCAGGCAGGGCAGAGAACCGTCGTGTCGAGGTGTACATCATGCCCAACGCCAAGATGATTCAGGATGCCAAAGAACAGGCCAGATAAGAAATATTCCTTAACTGACAGAATCGCGTTGCTTACGGTGACGCGATTTTTTTAATATACCCCACCTGATATGGCCGAAGATTTATATGTCCCCAAAGAGGCTTCCAAAGCAAAGAAATATGAGTCGCTGATACCGCAGTTGAAAGCATTGACGGAAGATGAGCCCGATCTCATTGCCAACATGGCCAACATCGCTGCCGCACTGAAAGAGGTTTTTAATTTCTTCTGGGTCGGGTTTTACCGGGTTGTGGATGACCTGCTGGTGCTTGGGCCTTTTCAGGGGCCGGTAGCCTGTACGCGGATATCCTATGGTAAAGGGGTTTGCGGCACTTCCTGGAAAGAAAGCAAAACCCAGATTGTACCCAATGTCGACGAGTTTCAGGGGCATATTGCCTGCAGCTCTCTGTCAAAGTCGGAAATCGTGGTGCCCTTGCTGAAGGATGGATCAGTAAAGGCGGTTCTGGATGTGGACAGTGATATTTTGGAAAATTTTGATGAGACCGACGCCCGTTTCCTTGAAAAGATTGTTGCATTGCTCAATTTTTAATTATTTTCTTTGAAGTTTAGAAAACAAAACACTATCTTTGTAGCCACAAATCCAGACATATTGCGGAAGTAGCTCAGGATAGGTAGAGCACGACCTTGCCC
>ENA-UOOK01005124-UOOK01005124.1-fermentation-metagenome-genome-assembly--contig:-NODE-5124-length-13415-cov-7.284132_pt1 | contig 13415 bp, 9 predicted proteins | sample MGYA00245777_ERZ724023 | MGnify/ENA primary metagenome ERZ724023 (study PRJEB28704, sample SAMN03018312) | fermentation metagenome | biome: anthropogenic terrestrial biome; feature: soil; material... | reverse complement strand
TCCTTAAACCACTCGGACACCCCTCCTGAAAGCTTGCGCCCGAGGGCTGTTACAATAAGAATTATAGCACAGCCGATGTGCTTTTGTCAACACTAGTTTTGCCTTATTTTTCAACGGGTCTATGGCCCTTATTTCAGCTCGGGGATTAAAACCTGCTCCAGCTGGGATAGGGGTATGGCAAACTCTGGCCTACCCTCAGCATAAGCTGCAATTTCATACGACTGAAAGCAAATTACCAGCGCCTCATTTGTGAAATAAAACTCTTGATCCGGGGCTATGGAATCAAAACTATAATTCTGGGATTTATGCCGATCTCCTCTAATCTGCTCTTCGATCTTCCGATTGAGCAAAGACACCCAATCCGTGCAGGGGACAAACAGCTCCTCCAACGAATACTGTTTACCTGTTTTCAAATTAAAATTATAAGCAAACTTTGCAGTCAGGCCATGCGCCCCACCCAGATAACGATAATCCTCAAAAACTATGCTCAGCAGATCACCGTGGTTTCTTTTCACAAGATAGTTTAGGTAGTAGTCAATCTTTGCATTTGGACTCCAAAGGTTGGCCAACAAATTTTTCTCATCTTTAAAAGCGTCTTTTTTAATTGTAGCAACTTTTTCAGTAATGACCGAGTTTAATTGTGTCTCGTATTTTTGATCCAAGCCTCTGAGCCGGGGATATTGCAGCTGGAGATCAAAATATTTGTTCTCATAAGTCTCCCTTTGGTTTAGAAGCTCAACCTGTTTTTCTGAAAGATGACTAATCGTCACGTTCTTTGGGTTTAACTTCACATCAAGGCGCAAATGATCTTCAAAGAAACTTTTAGGTGCATAAAAAACACCATCTACAAGGCTAGGTTCAGAGTATAAATATAGGTGGTGTCCATTGTCCACCAAAGTGCTATCGGTGCGGTTGAACCTGAGCTGATTGTCTTTTTTAGTGAGAGTAACTTCATCTGCTGCATACTGGACGATAAAGCCAGCAAATTGCGCCACCTGCCGCAAGGGCAAAAAAACTTCTCCATCTACCGTATGAATCTGGTCATAATCTAAAACTAAGGACTTTGCAATTGCAGGCGTAGCAATCAGTGCCATAGACACCATTAGGAAAAAAAGCAATATTTTCTTCATCATCCATATACCTCCCACAAGCTTTAACTCTATTATACTACAACCGCGCTTTGAATGAAAGCAGAGCTAACTTTTCTCAAACAAAAAGGTGAACCCGACGTTTGTCTGAGTTCACCTAACTTGCTAGCGATCCCGCTCTTTGTCATCTTGCCTACGACGGTCACCGAAGGGATAGACAGGAGTCAGATGCCTGCGGGGTGGCTCTGGCTCCTCTTCCTCAAAGGGGTCATAGTCATCCCAAGGCCCAGGACCCTCTCCCATCCGTTCAAAAAAGTCCCGCAAGTTCTGATTGAGCTGAAACTCAGAAACCAAATAACGGACCTGAATGAAAAAGTATAGCGTCAATAAGAGGATTAGTGCCTGGCCGAAGGTAATGCCAAACCATCTTGTAAGGAGATCACCGAAGGCTGTAAGAATTACAGCTTCCACTAGCACCCTAATAATCCCCAAAAAGCCTGCAAGCATCATGGATATTTTTTCCCATGCTGTCTCGTGATGTTCCATTTTCGTCCTCCGTTCCTTAACTTGTTTTCATCTTAGCAGAAAATTCTTCCCCTGACAAGGCCCCAGGACAAAGCCTATATCTGGCAAAACGACAGCTACTACAGCTTTCGTAGTTGAACTCAAACTCCTCCTCGCGCTCCCGACCTATGATCTGATCTGCCAGGTTCACTAGCTTCTGCTCCAAAACCTGCCAATCGCGGATCCTCCAGCGCACTGTCTCATCTACCATTAGATAGTGGAGGGCCAGCTCAACCTCTGTGGCACCTAGTCGTTTGTGGACAGCATAAGCATAACATTCCAGCTGCGGCTTATAGTAGGAAGTGAGGGCAGCGATGTCATCGTTGACAACCAGATTGCTCTTAAAATCCACAACCTGAGGTATTTTCCCAGGCAATAGTTTATCCAAAGATCCTTCCATAATATATGGCCCTAGACCCACAGCAAATGGCCATTCAGAGTGCGCAGTCGTAAGTGTGCTGCACAGCTCATTTCTTTGATAACGCTCCACAATAGGTATCAGCTCCACCAAAAGGTGCTCCCCTGCCTCTAGTTGGTAGAAAGCGAAGGCTTCTCTTAAAGCCGCTACTGCATCGGAATCAGGGTGGATTTTTTCGCAGGCCCGATGCAGCACCTGTCCCCGTTGCCAGCCTGCAATGCCCCGTGCCTCACGGGTTTCTAAAAGTCCAAATTTAGTATCATCCACCCGCCAGCGATAGGAATAAAAATAGCGTCTAGGGCATGCTGCATAGGTGATGAAGCTGCTTGGCGTCAAAGGAGGATGAGTGGGACTGATAGCAGCAGGATCAACTTTCGCCCCAAAAAGCAAGGGCAGCTCCTGCTCCTCCAGCTGTAGGGAAACTTCCTCCTCCGATGGGGGGATGGCAGGATCGCCTGTAATCACCTGGATGGCGCCGCCATCGTAGGGCAGACTTTCCGCCTCCTCCCAATTTGAGACATTCATTAATACTGCGAGCCAGTCCAGCCAGCTTCCCTGCTCCTCGATCCCACCTGGTTTGGGTTTCTCGGCAGAACCCGAAAGAATCAAATGATCTCGCGCTCGAGTGAGGGCCACATATAAGACCCGTTTGCTCTCCTCAAGCTCAGCTAGCTTCTCCTTTTGCGCAAGTTCAGTATAACGGGGGGGCTTAGCTTCAATCTCACCACAATCCAACGCTAGCTGGCCGTGGCTATAGGCAAAGAAGCTACTGCTGCCGAAATTCAAGCCCCGGGAGAAGTCGGGTACCACCACTACAGGATACTCCAATCCCTTGGACTTATGGATGGTCAGGAGCTTGACAGTATCCTCCTCCTCACCTTCCAAGGGGGCCTCTCCCTCCCGGAGCTCTTGCGCCAAAATTCCTTCGACCCGCTCTAAAAATTGACCTGGGGTCACTAGCCCCTCTTGACTAAAGCGCCGGGCCAACCCAATTAGCTTTTGCAAATTCTGCAGTTTCTGCCTTCCTAGAAAATCCCCTACAATGGCAATACTATATCCTGTGCGCTCCAAGATCCGCTCAATCAGTTGATCTAGGGGCAAGGTGCGCAAAGCGAAAAACTCCCGCAAAAGGGAGCGTGCCCACTGTACAGCCTCGCGCTGGGGGCCTTTGATCTGAGGGGGCAGTGGATCTAGGAACAATCCCAGATCCAAGCTGGTTTTCCGGGTTAGCCAAAACAGGGTTGCATCTGAGAGGGAAAAAAATGGTGAACGCAAAACCCCAGCCAATGCCACCTGGTCTTTAGTGTTCTCCAGCCAGCGCAACATGTTCAGCACATCCTGCACTTCCTGTTTAGCGTAATAGCCAGATCCGCCTACCACATAATGGGGAATTCCAGCTGCAGCTAACTCCTGCTGATAGATAGGGAGATTCGTGGTACTGCGAAAAAGAATGGCAATATCTCCCCAGCTTACAGGCCGAGGCCCCCTATTTTTGTCCTCGATGGTGAGCTCTCCACCCATGACCAACCTCTGGATTCTGCCAGAGAGAAGCTGCGCCTCCCGCTGCCGTTTTGCCTCAGCATCATCCCCCTCCTTGGGAAAAGCCAAAAGCAACTCAGGCAAAACTTGTCCACTCCTGTGGGCTGTGAGGGGCTGATAGGTGATCTCCCCATCTAAAAGTTCTTGAAAGAGATGGTTATAAAGCGCAATCAGGGGCTTTGTGGTGCGGAAATTATCCACAAGTTCTATTTCCTTGCCACCGGCAGCTTGAATCTTGGCCACAGTCTCCCCAAAAACCGCTACCTCAGCACCCCGAAAGCGGTAGATTGATTGCTTAGGATCCCCCACCACAAACAGGCAATTCTCCCCGAGCATGTAGAGACTGGAGAGAAGTTGTTCCTGGAGGCGACTTGTATCTTGATATTCATCCACAAGCAGATACTTAAAACTCCGCTGATACGCATCTCGAAGCTCTGGGTGCCTTTTGAGGAGCCTGCAGCAGACAAGCTCAAGATCGGCAAAATCCAAAGCCCCCAGCTCCCTTTTCCGTTGACTATAGTTCCGATCAAGCTCGCTGAGCAGGAGGCAAAAGTCATGGACCCCATCCAGGCTTCGGATCTGTGCTATCTCCTCGGCAAGGAGCTCTAAGGCCTCCTTGAGCTCTTTCACCAAAGAAGCCATTTTCCCCCTGGCATCAATAAGGGTACCAACCTTAAGAAATTCAGTCAAAGCCTCAAGCTCCAGATCCGCCTCCCCTGCCAAAAGACGCTCTCGGATGGCTTCTGCTCGGTGCCAGGCCTGGGCGAAATCAGCTTGCTGTTCCCGCCCTTTTGCAGTGAGGTCGTCTGGGTTGAATGATAAGAGATCCCCAGCTAGCTCCTCCACAGCTTGGGCTTGAGCAACCATGTTTGGGCGCCGCTCACATAGCTTCTCCCTACTCTCCTTCCACACAGTCTCTGGCTGCATGCCCTCAGAGCGCAGCTTGTGATAGAGGGCAAGGAGGTTCCCTAAAACCCGCTCCTTGCCATGGGCTGCCAAAAGCCGCAATAAACCCTCTCTTTGGGAGGCAAGCTCTAAAACGCTCTCTTGGGCTGCCTCCTCAAGAAGAAGGCGGCCCTCATCCTCGGCAAGTACAGAGAAAAGTGGATCTACTGAAGACTGCTGAGGGTGTTCTCGCAGAATTCTGGCACAAAGACTGTGGATAGTGCTAATCTGCGCGGAAGGCAGGGCTTCTATCAGTTCCCGCCAATAAGCATCATCTTTTCCACCTAGCTGCTCTTCGATCTTCTCTCGAAGGCGTTCCTTCATCTCTGCGGCAGCCTTATTTGTGAAAGTGATAGCTACGATCTGGGAAAGGCTACAGTGCCGCTCCTGGAGAATCCGGATCAACCTTGCCACCAGCACTGTAGTCTTACCACTGCCGGCCCCGGCTATGACACCTAAATCCTCTCCAGAATCGATTGCCTGCTTTTGTGCAGCAGTCCACTTAGGCACTACCGCTCCCTCCTTTCCCATCGATCCGCCACTTTTGGTAACGGCAAATAGTGGTATAGTCGCAATAAGACGGACACTTCTCGGGGAGCAGACGAAAATCGCCAGCCGCCATCCGCGTGATGACATCGCTCAGAAGTTGTCGATACTGATCCCAGATTTGGGTCCACCTTTCCTCATCTAAAGTACTATTCTTACTGCGCCGCAGTCCTAGCCGCTTTGTTTCCTCGTCCCGCCAAAAACCACGGAATTGGGCTTGTCCTAAGCTATAGAAAAGAGCAGCGATGGGCCGGGCCCCTTCCCCTAGGATCTTCTCCCCTGCCCACAGATAAATGGGCAACTGGAAACTAAGTCCGCTTGCAAGCTCACTGTAGGATGGCACGTAGCTCAACTTATAATCCAGAACCAAAAAATCCCCCCCAGGCGCGAGATCCAGGCGATCTATTCTCCCCCGGAGTCTGATTGCACCGCCAGGTAACTCCACCTCCAAAGGCCCCGGGAGAGGATCCTCACCCATCCCAAAGGAGGCCTCCACAAGGTGAGGAAGGAGGCTCAAGCCACCTGCCTCAAGCCTCTTAAGCTCCCGATCCAAAAACCGAAAGAGTCGGTGGCGAGCGTTTTCCTTTTGAATGTTGTCAAAGATATCCTCGCCCCTCCCCTGCCAGTGTGCTGCCAGTAACTCCACAAGCTCCTGCCGATAATCATCACGCCTGGAGGAGCTCAAGCACTGGCCACTGTGATTTTGATAAAAGGCAGCCAATACATTATGAAGCACAGTGCCCAGATCCTTGGGGCTAAGCTGGGCTTCTAGCGGGGTGAGAGGTTTAACTTTTAGAACCTCCTGGCAAAAGAAGCAAAAAGGACAGCTGCCATAGGTCTCCAGCTGACTTGCACTCCAGATAGTTCTGGAACTGAAGGGAAGGGCTGCTAGAATCTCGGGGTGTGGAAGCTGACCATCGAAGGGGCTCCACAGCTTACTGTTGCGTTTTTTAATCACGGCTCCTGCCCGAGAGATCTGTTCCGCAAGCCGGGGCCTCCGTCCTTGATACTGAGCCCACAGCTGGCGATTGCCTTTAGCCTGAGCGAATAATGCTAGCTCTCGCTCTGTGGCCAGAAGACTGCACTTCTCAGGAAACTGCTGAGATAAAGATAATTCATGGCGGGGAAAGCCCCGTTTTTGCAAAAGCTCAACCAGATAGGGGCTGGGCAAGATCGGGCTGCCGCTCTCATCTAAAGTTTTATAGGAAAGTAGAAGCTGTACTTTCCCTCGGCTCAAAGCTAGCTGGAAAAAATCTCGCTCCCGGCCAGCCATGGTGCCCCTAAGTTGGAGTCTAATCCCCTTTTGTTTGAAGGCCTGGCGCAGTTCCTCTGCAAAGAGCCAGTCCTCAGGCCACGGCGTGGGATATGCTCCTTCCTCTAAGCCCAAGATAGCTGCCCCCTGCCACGTGAGCCCCCTAGCTCCTACAGGATCCACTAGTCTCACACCAGTTCCCCGGCGCACAGCCCGCTCTGAGAGCTGCTGGTTTGCATCCCCAAGTGCTTTGAGGAACAGCCGTTCAAACGCATCCAGTTCCAATTCCTCTGGATAATAGGGGGCCAGGGAGGACAACTCCCCTAAAATAGCCTCTAGCCGTGACAATGCTAAAACCCCAAAGATAGCAGCTTTCCCTGGCGTGGAAAGAGTGAATCTAGATCTCACAAGTTGCCAGAGCCGACTAGAATATTCCTCTACCCTTTGAGGCCCTGAGAGCTGTGCTAGCTCTTGGCAAAGGGAGAGCACAGCTTCCCCTTCATCACCAAGGCTCTTTTCCAAAAGCTCCTGCCAGGAGGCGCTACCTCCCAAGAGATTGGCCTCACGGGAGAGGCGATCCAGCACCGAGGCAAGGTCCGCTCCCAATAACAGCTGCACAAGCCTGATGAAACTTGCCTGGGGCCAATCCTCCCGCACCACACAGAGAGCGGTCCGGGCGGCAAGCACTGGGGGCAACTCCAAATCTTCCACCTTCGCAGTCACTTCCGAGGGGATCTCCATTTGAGCCAGGGTCTGTGCCACTTGATTGCGATATTGATCAGGATGCCTTGCGATAAGCACCATATCTGAGGGCGCAACTCCCGCCTTCAGTTGCTGCTTCAGCCAGCGGCACACCTCCTCCACCTCTTGCTTCTGGCTCGCTGCAGCCAGCACTTGGACCTGTGAGGCTAAAATAAACTCATTCTCATGGGAGAGATCCTCCAGCTGAAAATCACCGCCCAGGCGCTGAGCCAGAGTGTGGGCCTCCTGGGTGGTGGCTCCAACTAGCTTGATAATCACCTGTTGTGCTCTTTGGCAAAGGAGGGCCAATGTCTCCTCCTGGAGGGCTGTAAAATCAGTAAAACCATCGACAAAAAGCTGGGACCACGTTCTCTCTCCCAGAGCCTGGGCAGCATACTTCAGGCCTAGATCTTTATCGCACAATTTGCGCTCTTCCAAATATTGCCAGTAGCTTGCCACCAACTGGCATACCTCACCTGGGAGACCGGGCACATCCACAGTGCGCAGGTTCTCCACAGTTGCACCTGCGCCTGCCAACTCCGCTGCTGCCCTGCCAAGTTCCAGCCAGAAGCCTGGAAATTCAGCCATGGACTGAATTTGGGGCCATCTATTTTGAGCTAATTGAGCGAACAACGCCTCCTGCTCCAAGGGAGAGAGGAGGCGTCTGGAAGCGCTAAAGCTCCGAGCGAGATCTTGGAAGGTAACAAAAGAGGCATTACCTCCATGTAATCGCACAAGCTCTGTGCGCATTTGTCGACACAAATCTACTGTGGCACCAAGGTAGAGGCTCTTGCCTTCCCTATAGAAGCATGGAGCTAAATCCACATTGCTCGCAAGGCCCGCTATAATAATTTTCCGCATCGTTTTCCTCCTAGCAACACATCGAGGATCTGTTTGGGCGCAAATAGCGAAAAAACTTGCTCCTGGGGAAGTTTTCTTCCTTGGGCTAGCATTGTTTGCGCTAGCTTTAGATAGCGGGCTTCTGGATTTTGGCAATAGGCCTCAAGCTCCTGCCGCTCGCCCTCTTCTAAATCCTCTCCCCGCTCTATAAGCTTGGGGTCAGCAAAAAGAACGCTAGGCTCATCACCCAAACTTTCTACAAAACCAGCTGCTTCCTCTGCGATGGCAAGGCCAGTTGGGTCCAAATCAGTCCAAATATGAAGGGGTATGCCCTTGCGTAGCAGCTTTTTTAGAAAAAGACGCTGTTCCGCTGCGAGGTAGCCATCAAGGAGAATAGCCACCACTGCCTCTTGCCATAACCCTTGCCGCAGGCTCTCCTCAAAGCAGGTTTTATTCTGAATAAGAATAATACGCTCTGCTTCCAACTTTGTCATTCGCATAGAGGCGATGGTATCCTCAGTGAGGGCGATGAAAGGAAAGCCTGCTCTGCCACTGATGGGCTGCCGTTCAAAAGAGGCTCGAAAGGGACCTGCACAATAAACTAAATTAGTGAAGCTCTCCAGATTCAGCTCCCTGAGCCGGCAATCCACAAGCCCCTCAATCTCTTGCCGAAAGCTTGGCAGCTGGTTGCTATCCCCTAGCACTTGAAAGGAGAATTGCTGCTCAGATACTTTCTGCCCATAGGCTAGCTGCCTTTGCAGGGCAACTAAGAGCCGCAAAAAGGTTAGATACTTACCCCAGTTCTCAGAGCTTGCAATCTCTTTGCTAGTTTGCGGATTGAAGATCCTAGCCACAAGGCCTGTGCGCAGGCAATTATATTGCTGGCGCAAGATCTCCTCAAGCCGTTTGTATAGTTCCTCGCTGCGATCAGGCTCCCCAGGCCACTGGGCTGGCAGCGAGGGACGAGTATCAAAATAGGCAGCAAGAAGCCCCTCTGCCTCCTGCCGGGTTTCGTCCTGATCTAGCTGGGCAAAGTATGCGGCCAGAGGTTTTAAGGCATGAGCTTCCAAATAGACCCTAGCCGTTTGCAAATCAATGCTATCCTTGCTGACGTTTTTCGCCTCAACTTGGATTATGCCACCGTGCAAGAGGGCTTCAATCACGTAGGCTAGTACTAAGACATCTGAGCCTGCGCCCATAGTTAGGTTAACCAACCTACTGTGGGCAGCGCTGCCCACAGTCTCAGGCCTCTGTGCGGGATCAGGCTGGGGAGAGGGGTGATCTTCAGCTGCTTTAGCCACCCTCACAAGTTCCCGCAAGATAATCTCCATAGTTAGCCGCTCCCCAATCCGCTGCTCGCAGGTAAGCACAGCTAAGGGATCGTGCTGGGCCTCTAAGATGCCTGCCCGCCGTGAGCTGATGGGAATCCCTGTAACTTCGGCAGAAAAACCGCACTCTTCGCAGGTTTTGATCCAAACCTTGTCAGCACGCCATTCTGCCGCTTTTGGTGGCTTACTTTTCCTTTTCCACGGGGAGTTTTTGTGATAAAGTTGCCAGGGCCGCTCGATAATACTACGACGCCAAACACAAGCATGTTGGGCCATGGCCTCACCCCCTATTCGATTTTTTCAATGCCTCCCATATATGGACGAAGTGCCTCAGGAATGGTGACGGAACCATCCTCATTTTGATAGTTTTCCAAGATTGCGGCCACTGTTCTCCCAACAGCGAGGCCTGAGCCGTTTAGTGTATGAACAAGCTCAGCTTTTGCTCCCAGCTCTCTGCGAAAGCGAATTTGGGCGCGGCGTGCTTGGAAGTCCTCGAAGTTGCTGCATGAGGAGATCTCAACATATCGATTATAGCTGGGAAGCCATACTTCCAGATCGATGGTTTTGGCAGAGGCAAAGCCAACATCGCCTGTACATAGCAGCATTTGTCTATGAGGTAGCCCCAAACGGATAAGTACCTCGGCTGCATTGGCAATTAATTTATCTAGTTCCTCATAGGATGACTCGGGCTTCACAAATTTAACCAATTCCACCTTATTGAACTGATGCTGGCGGATGAGCCCCCTGGTGTCCCTGCCTGCAGATCCCGCCTCTGCCCGAAAACAGGCTGTATAGGCTGTATAATAGAGGGGAAGCATTTCCCCCGATAAGATCTCGCCTCGGTGCAAGTTTGTCACTGGAACCTCAGCTGTGGGAATAAGGTAATAATCCAGGCCTTCACATTTGAACATATCCTCGCTGAATTTAGGCAGCTGGCCTGTGCCAATCATGCTCTCTTTGTTCACCAAAAAAGGCGGGAAGATCTCTGTGTAGCCGTGTTGGGTTGTGTGCAGATCCAGCATGAAGTTGATCAATGCCCGCTCTAGCCTGGCACCAGCCCCCTTGTATGCGGTGAAACGGGCACCTGTGAGCTTGGCAGCTCGCTCAAAGTCTAAGATCCCCAGGTTAGTACCTAGATCCCAGTGGGCAAGAGGCTCAAATCCGAACTGCCTTACCTCTCCCCAGCTGCTAAGCTGGACGTTGTCTGCGTCATCTTTGCCCACGGGCAAAGATGGATGAGTAAGGTTGGGGATCCGAAGCAAGAGTGCCTCGATCTCCTCCTCCACCCCTCTCACCTTGCCATCGAGCTCTTTGATTTCCTCGCCAACTTTGCGCATATGATCCACCAGGTCCTGGGGATTTTTGCCTGCCTTTTTCAGCTGACCAATCTTCTCTGAAGTGCTGTTGCGGAGGTTTTTGCGCTGTTCAGCTTGAAAAAGGAGGTCTCGGCGCTTCTCATCTAGCTTACCAATCTCAGCCAAAACAGCTGTGTCCTCTCCCCTCTTTTCCAAAGCCTCTTTCACAATTTCCGGATTCGTTCTCACCAGTTTTAAATCGATCATAGTTCTGCTCCTTCCAGTTTCCATGTAGCCCGTGGTATGTAGCGCACAAGGCCAGCTGCAAGTTTGCTCTCATAGAGCACAACCCTCTCCACAGGCAAAGTAATACTTTGATCCCGGCTCCCCAGGAGTGTTGCAAATCCTCCAGCAGCGCTCCCTCGAAAGCGGGCCAGAGTTATGTGGGCTACAAAGTCTTCCGCCTCCCCCAATTCACGTCGCACCAAGAGCGCAAGTTGACTCACCTGTTCCCCTTCCCTTGATCCTAGCCACAAAACCTTTGGCCTTTTAATGCTACCAAATAGGCCTAGCTTGTCCAAAGAGAGATTGAAAGCCTGGGGCCAGGCTAGCTTGTCTAAGGTCTTGATGATTCCCCGAATCTCCTCTCCACTACGCTCTCCCAAAAATAATAAGGTGAGGTGCAAGTTACCAGCCCGGGTCCAGGCAAGATTGGGCTCTATGCTCTGCAGCTTCAGCTGGAGTGTGGAGAACTCAGCGAGGGTCTCGGTGGGGATGGGAATGGCAAGAAAAGCTCTCATCTTTCCTCCTAAGGCCTGCAGTTCTTGCAGGGCCGAAAGCCTTTGGCAATTGCCTCCTCCCGTTTGGAGAAGGATACTTTGTTTTTCGCTGCCATTTTAGCGGCAGAGGGGCAGCTGGTTCTGTGGAAAATCTTGCTATTCTTATTGCCAAGATAGCCGGTATTTACAAGCTGAGGAACCTTGCCCTGGGCTGCTGTGAGCCAGAGGCAGGCGATTGTATGTACAGCCTCTGCGAAAAGCGAGCGAGTGATGGCCTGCACCTGGCTGTAACCTCTACCCCCAGTGAAAGCATGGCTCACACCCCCGTAGCTCTTGTTTGCCACCAGCACAGATCCTAAAATCAAGCCTTTAGGATCGGAAATAAGCTTGGGCTTTTTCCGAGGCACCTGCCAGGAGGCAAGATCCCGGGCTGCTGCCTGTTCATAGGTGCTATGATATTTGCTCTCCCCCGGATCACCACCGCTTGTGTGAAGGGGATTATGTAGGTCCGCGACATAGTGAGATAGCACTCCCATCTCAAAGGCAATCTGGGAGGGCTTAGCCTTCTGGCTCATGAGCTTTTGCACTTTGCTCAACTGCACAAGACAAGCATCCATGCCACCGCCATAGTGATCGCGGGGGTGATAGACGTGATTGAGAAAGTCGCGAAACTCCCGGTCAGGGGCAACTGAACCTCGCAGGAGGGCAGCTTCCTCTTTGCGCAAAAGCTCCCCTATAGGGCCTGTCATCCTTTGAGCAGCAAGGATTGCCGCCTGCTTATGGCCATCCCCTGTCCAAGCAAAAGCTAGGGCTGGTAGCAAACAGAGACAAACCAGAAGCGGAAGCCTCCTCTGCCAGCCTTTTTTCATGAGTCATCTTCCCCACAGGCAGGGCAATAGACTGTGGCCTGATACCAACAACCACGTCTAGCCTGATCCTGATGGAGCTCTAGCATCAATTCCCCACCGCAGGCTGGGCAAAGCAGCTGCTCACCACCTGATATTTGCTGGGCTAATTTTTGATAATCAGCCTCTTGCCGCAGGTAGACTCTATACATAAGCGCTCCCTTCAATAGGAAAAAGACTTGGATTGATGAATCCAAGCCACTGCCACACAAATTGGTGGACCTGAGGAGGATCGAACTCCCGACCTCTGCGTTGCGAACGCAGCGCTCTCCCAGCTGAGCTACAGGCCCTCTTTAAGCTTTATTATAGCACTGTACGACTAATTGTGTCAATTAACAAAGGCCTCTTTTAAAAAATTCCCTGATGCAGTTAGCTCTACTCTCCTCATCCCAAATAATTATTTGGGATTATTGCGTGTTTCACAAGTCCGGGTACCAAAGTAGAGCATGCTCGAATAAACTAGATCAAGAAACTATGGAAAGGAGGTTTCCCATGGCTACAGAAATAAGACAAAAGCAAGAGGCCGAAAATATAGATAAGCTAGAGACCAAAGAATTAAATGAGCAAGAAGCTGAAAAAGAGGAAACCGTCCAAGGGGAGAAACTACAACAATTTTGTCCAGGTGGAACCCTCTATACAATCCGGGCTGGGGATACGCTCTTTGCACTGGCTCAGCGCTTTGGCACTACCGCGGGTGCTATCATCGCTGCCAATCCAGGTATTGATCCCAACTTCCTTCAAATCGGACAGGTGATCTGCATCCCTGGAGCTATTACACCTCCAGTACCATGCCCTGGCGGTACCCTCTATACAATCCGAGCTGGTGATACCCTCTTTATTCTGGCCCAACGCTTTGGCACCACCGTCGGTGCTATCATCGCGGCCAATCCGGGTATTGATCCCAACTTCCTTCAAATTGGACAAGTGATTTGCATCCCTGGAGCTATTACACCTCCAGTACCATGCCCTGGCGGTACACTCTACACAATCCGGGCTGGTGATACGCTCTTTGCCCTGGCACAACGCTTCGGTACCACAGTCAATGCTATCATCGCGGCCAATCCGGGTATTGATCCCAACTTCCTTCAAATCGGACAGGTGATCTGCATCCCTGGAGCTGTTACACCTCCAGTACCATGCCCTGGCGGTACCCTCTATACAATCCGAGCTGGTGA
>ENA-UOOK01005122-UOOK01005122.1-fermentation-metagenome-genome-assembly--contig:-NODE-5122-length-13417-cov-3.248017_pt1 | contig 13417 bp, 12 predicted proteins | sample MGYA00245777_ERZ724023 | MGnify/ENA primary metagenome ERZ724023 (study PRJEB28704, sample SAMN03018312) | fermentation metagenome | biome: anthropogenic terrestrial biome; feature: soil; material... | reverse complement strand
AGTAGTAAATTCATTGCCAGAAATAATTCTCTAAAAATATAAGCATGGAAAAGATAAATATCTTATGGATGACTGATAATAAAGATACCATTTTTAATATGCTTTCTATGTATTCGATAAACTCAAAGAAAAGGGAGTGGTGGAGTGAAGTAAACGTAATTTTATGGGGAGCATCAGTCAAACTTGCTGGCCACGACACTCAAGTCCAAACTGAGATTTTAGAAATGATGCAAAATGGCGTATCGGTAGAAGCATGTAAGGATTGTTGCGACAATTTTAATGTTTCTGACATCCTGTTAAGGTTAGGGATAAACGTAAGATATATGGGGGAACCTTTGACAGAGTATATAAAAGCAAATGAAAAGTTAATAACAATCTGATCGATAATTGTCAGAAACACATAAATCTATAAATTTTCAGAAGAACCTTGTAATGTCCCATGCTTGCAGCACTGGAACCGAGGTTCAACCAGAAATTGTTAGGCTAATGCTTTTCCTTAAAGCACATGCTCTATCGCTAGGAAACTCTGGCGTACAAGTGGAAACCGTACAGCGCATTCTCGATTTTCTTAACAACGATGTACTACCTGTGGTTTACGATCGTGGCTCACTAGGTGCTTCGGGCGACCTAGCTCCTCTATCTAACCTATTCCTTCCACTTATTGGAATGGGTGATGTTTACTACAAAGGAGTAAAACAGGATGCAGCCAATGTGCTAAAAGAGTTTGGTTGGGAACCCATTGAGCTAAAATCAAAAGAGGGTCTTGCGCTACTTAACGGAACCCAGTTCATGAGTTCACATGGTGTTTACGCCATGATTAAAACCTTTAAGTTTGTTAAGTTAGCCGATATTATTGGCGCAGTTTCCCTTGAGGCTTTCGATGGTAGAATTGAACCATTCCACCCAAATATACAAAGCGTTAGACCACACCAAGGACAAATTGAAACAGCCCGCAATATCCGCAAGATACTTGAGGGTAGCGAGCTAATTGCACGTCCTAAAAAGCACGTTCAGGATCCTTACTCATTCCGTTGCATGCCACAGGTTCACGGAGCCAGCAAGGATGCAATAAACTACGTGGCTCACGTGCTACTTACCGAAGTAAACTCGGTAACCGATAACCCAACCGTTTGGCCCGATGAGGATCTAGTTATATCTGGTGGTAACTTCCACGGACAACCACTTGCGCTTAGCTACGATTTCCTTGCAATTGCGCTATCGGAACTTGGCAACATATCGGAACGTAGAATTGCTCAGCTAATCCTTGGCCTACGCGGACTACCTGAGTTCCTTGTGGCAAACCCAGGATTAAACAGCGGCTTTATTTTTCCACCGTTATCAGCATTTTGGTTTGGCAATGACTTTGTTCACTTATTTTCTGCCGGCCCGTTATCATCATTGGTTATTAGTCGCGGAAGGCTTGGAAAAAAGAGGCGTTTTTCACCGCTTTGTCTGGGTTACCAAGCTGGGACTGGGACAACCGGCAGCAACCGCTGTGCTATACGGGGCGCTTTGGGGCCTTAAATCCGGGGTGGTACAAGCCCTCATTCAAAAATTCCGGTTTGCCCAAAAACCGGAGATCAAAGTGATGGCTGATTATCAATCACTAAGTTTAGATACTCTCTTCGACTGTATATTCCGTGTTAAACTAGGCTATATTATTATTGCTTCTTTCCTGGCTTATTGGCGTCATCGCATGATGAAGGGAGGTGTCGTAATTGAATGACCATCCGATTGAAGGTTTAATGAAAACCGCCATGGAAAATATAAAGGAAATGGTTGATGTCAACACTATTTTGGGGGACCCGGTGGAGACCCCCGATGGGAGTGTAATCATACCTATCTCTAGAGTCGTTTTTGGATTTGCCGCCGGAGGCAGCGAGTTTGAGGCAAATGGGGGCAGTGTTAGGCCCAAAGAGAAAGATCGTAATCAAGAAGCATCCGCCGATACCGATAAGCATCCCTTTGGCGGCGGAAGCGGGGCCGGGATCACTATTAATCCGGTGGCCTTTTTAGTAGTTGGCAAAGAACAAATCAAATTGTTACCGGTTGAAAGCAATGTCTTGGTGGATCGGATCTTGGATTCCGCCCCACAGTTGCTAGATAAGATTCAAAACATGATTAGCCCTAAGTCTAATGATCTGCATTGAACAGCCGCGGGTGTCCGCGGTTTTTCTTTTCGCTTCGCTCCTTTGAGGTCAGAAGTCTTTTGTTAATAATTGCTACCGACAAATTAAGATATTGCGCAGGTGTTTTGGGTAAATATTAGAATTGAGACCATAAACTAAATTCTTAAGGAAGAGACAGCATGAACGGGAGATTATTAAAGATATGGTTGGTAACGGTAATTTTAATTCTTTTGAAAACAGCTCCGGCCATTGCGGCCCGGCGGCCTAATTTAGCAGCTTCGACAGGGATATTAATGGATTTTACCACCGGTAAAGTTCTTTTTACTAAGAATAGCTCGGAACGTCGGGCTCCGGCCAGTACTACAAAAATTTTAACGGCATTGGTAGCTTTGGAAAGGGGAGACTTAAACCAGGTAATTACCACGAGTCAAAATGCCAGTAAGGCCGGGGGATCATCCATCTGGCTCGCTCCCGGAGAAAATCATACCTTAAAAGAACTCTTATATGGGATCTTACTAAATTCCGGAAATGACGCTTCAGTGGCTGTCGCTGAAGGCTTAGCTGGTTCGGAAGCTAAATATGCCGCGTGGATGAATGAAAAAGCCCGAGCGATTGGGGCGAAAGACACTTGTTTCAAAAATAGCAACGGATTGCCCGAATCCGGGCATTATACCACAGCATATGATTTGGCGTTAATTACCCGTTACGCCTTAAATAATCCGGTTTTTGCCGCAATAGTAAAGACCAAAAGCAAGGCGATTGAATGGCCGGGTAGAGACTATAACCGGCTGATGGTAAACCATAATAAGCTTCTCTGGCGTTATGAGTATGCTGATGGGGTAAAAACCGGATACACCAAGCAAGCGGGAAGGTGTTTAGTCGCTTCGGCTACTAAAAACGGCCAACGGTTAATTGCGGTGGTATTAAATAGTAAACTGATGTATGAAGATATTAAGGAATTGTTTGAATATGGGTTTAATAATTATCAATTATTGACAGTAGTCGGCTCGGAACAGAAAATCGGCTCGATATCGGTAATGGGTGGAATTGAACCGTTGGTTCCGGTACTTCCCCATCGTCCGGTGACCCTTGTAGTTCCCAAGGGGCAGCTGAACCAGATTAAAGTCAGCATGGAGATTCCCCGCTCGATCCATGCGCCGGTAGAACGGTTACAGCAAGTGGGAGAGTTGGAAGTGAAAATCGGCGCTAAGATTATTGACAGAATACCGGTTGTGACCGGAGCTGGCGTAGAGAAAAAAGGTTTTTGGCGTTGGTTTTGGGGCTGGCTAAAATCAGTGATTAGTTAATTATTGAGTCGAAAGTCGAAGGTCGAAGGTGAAAGCTGAGAGTCGAAGTTAAAAGTCAAATGTCACAAGTCGAATGTTGAAAATAATTAGTTAAAAAGAACCGGGCTTGGATTTTACCCCCTGGTTTTTTGGATTCCATCATGGACTTTCGATTTACACCTGTACTTTAGACTTTAGACTTTTGACTAATATTGCTAGCTTGACGAAAATTATTGTCGGTGCTATAATTTTTATACTAATGCGAGAGTGGCGGAATGGCAGACGCGCTAGACTTAGGATCTAGTGGGCAACCGTGCGGGTTCAAGTCCCGCCTCTCGCACCATTGATTAAGGGTTTTAATTTTATTTAACTTTGTATTGACAAGTAACCACAGGAAAGTTATTATTTTATAAGTATAACCCCTTAATGGGGTTTATTTTATTAAACTTGGATGCGATAGCAACCGCAATGCCGGTGGCTATTGGTTTTTTGCTGTTTTTATCAAGCTAATAATTATTAGGCGATGACAGGGATAACGTTTGCCGGATTAAGGCGAAACTAAAGTTAATAGATTCCCTGTTCCCTGTTTTGAAAGTGTTCGCGAAAGAAAGGATTTAAAAACAAACTGTCGAAATGCTGTTGGAAGGGAAAGAAACTCTAATAGCCCACATATAATAGTACAGATTCAGGAGGAGCATAAATGCAGTTTAACTTGGAAAAGCTAGACAAGAATTTTGTCGCCTTGGAAGTGACAGTCAACGCGGAGGAAGTTGAAGAGGCGTTGTCGGAAAGCTATAAAAGGGTTGTTAAAAAAGTTAATATCCCTGGTTTTCGTAAAGGCCATGTACCCCGGGCTATCCTTGAGAAACAATTTGGTAAGGAAGTGTTGTACGAAGAGGCCATTGATATTATCCTTCCTAAAGGTTACTTAAAAGCCCTGGAAGAATATAAACTGGAACCAATTGATCAACCTAAACTTGACGTAAAAGAGGCTTTTGAGGCTGGAAAACCTTTCGCTTTTAAAGCGACTGTGGAAGTGCTCCCCGAAGTAAAATTAGGCCAATATAAAGGATTGGAAATAGAGAAGCCCAAGGTAGAAATCAAGGATGAGCAAGTCTCCGAAAGACTGGCGTCACTCCAAGAACGCCATGCCGAATTAGTGCTTAGCGATAAAAAGAACCTTGAAAAAGGCGATTTTGCCGTTATCGATTTTGAGGGATATGTCGATGATCAACCATTTTCAGGCGGAGCAGCTCAGGCCCACTCGTTGGAAATTGGTTCGGGAAGTTTCATCCCGGGTTTTGAAGAACAATTAATCGGAATGGAAGTTGGGACCGATAAAGATCTAAAAGTGACTTTTCCCGACGATTATCCCAGAGAGGATTTGGCCGGAAAGGAAGCTACTTTTAAAGTTTCCTTGAAAGAGATTAAGGTAAAGGAGATACCCGAGGCTGACGACGAGTTCGCCAAAAGTGTCGGTAATTTCGAAACTATTGAAGATCTAAAGGCGGATCTCCGGGAAAAGATGACGGAATGGGCCAAACAAGACGCGGAAGCAAGCTTCACTCAAGCCGCTGTAAATAAGGCCGTTGAAAATGCGGAGTTTGAGACGCCCGCAACTTTAGTAAAACGAGAAATGGAGGATCTGCTCCATCGTTTTGAGCACAATTTGGCTTATCAAGGTTTAACATTGGATAAATATCTTGATTACGTTAAGAAAAGCAAAGAAGAAGTCTTGGAAGATTTTCGCCCGGAAGCTTTAAAAAGAGTCAAGACCGACTTGGTTTTAAGTAATATCGCTCAAACCGAAAAAATGGAAATTACCGAGGAAGAGCTGAATGAGAAACTTCAAGAACTGGCGGAGCGCTATCAACAAAAGAATTCCGCTAAACTAAGGGAAACTTTGGAAAGTAAAGGCCAGTTGAGTTCGATTAAGCAAGCAATTTTACTTGAGAAAGCGTCTGACTTTATTAAGGAAAATACTACACCAATTGAGGTTGAAAAATAGAACCGGGGGTTGATTGATATGAATCTAGTGCCAATGGTTGTCGAACAAACTAATCGCGGGGAACGGGCCTATGATATATTCTCTCGTTTGTTGAAGGACCGGATCGTTTTTCTAGGAGGCCCGATTGACGATAATGTCGCCAATCTGGTAATCGCCCAAATGCTTTTTTTGGCTAGTGAGGATCCGGAGAAAGATATTAACTTGTATATCAATAGTCCCGGAGGGGTAGTCTATTCCGGTCTGGCAATTTACGATACCATGCAATATATTCAGCCGCAAGTGGTTACTACTTGCGTTGGTATTGCCGCAAGCATGGCTGCGATTTTGCTGGCAGCCGGAGCAAAAGGTAAGCGTTATGCCCTACCGAATTCCCGGGTAATGATTCATCAACCCCATGGCGGCGCCGAAGGCCAGGCTATCGACATTGATATTCAAGCCCGCGAGATTTTAAGATTAAGGGAGATTGGCAATGAGATACTTTCGAAACATACCGGCCAGCCGATTGAACGGATTGAACGTGATGTTGATCGAAATTATTGGCTGTCCGCTGCGGAAGCCAAAGACTATGGTATAGTTGACGAAATTTTTGTTAGTAAAAAGAAGTGACGAGACCAAGAATATAATTCCGAAATGAGGTGAGATCTTGCTTAAGTTCGGAGACGAAAAAGGCCAATTGAAGTGTTCCTTTTGTGGAAAAACCCAAGAACAAGTCAAGAAGTTGATCGCCGGCCCCGGGGTGTATATCTGTGACGAATGTATTGAGCTTTGTAATGAGATTATTGATGAAGAACTTAATGAAGAAGTCAATCTCGATCTGATCAATAATCCAAAACCCCAAGAAATTAAGGATATTCTGGATCAATATGTGATCGGGCAAGATGACGCCAAGAAAACTTTGTCGGTGGCTGTTTATAATCATTATAAGCGGATTAATTCCGATGAGCGATTTGAGGATATAGAACTACAAAAAAGTAATATTTTGCTCCTTGGCCCGACAGGTTGCGGTAAAACTTTATTAGCTCAGACCTTGGCAAAAATTTTAAATGTTCCCTTCGCCATTGCCGACGCGACTTCTTTAACTGAAGCCGGTTATGTAGGAGAGGACGTTGAAAATATCCTTTTAAAGCTGATTCAAGCCGCTGATTATGACGTCGAACGAGCTGAGAAGGGGATTATTTATATTGATGAAGTTGATAAAATCGCCCGGAAGTCGGAGAATCCATCAATTACTAGAGATGTATCCGGTGAAGGAGTTCAACAGGCCTTATTAAAAATTTTGGAGGGCACTATTGCCTCGGTGCCTCCCCAAGGCGGGCGTAAACATCCCCATCAGGAATTCATTCAAGTCGATACCACTAACATCTTATTTATTTGCGGAGGAGCTTTCGACGGTATTGAAAAGACCATCGAAGCCCGTACCGGTAAAAAGATGATGGGATTCGGAGCGGAGATCAAGCCTAAAATTGAAAAACCCTTAGGAGAGATCCTCCGCCAGATAATGCCGGAAGATTTATTAAAATACGGTTTGATACCGGAGTTTGTCGGTAGATTGCCGATTGTCGTCGCTTTAGACGCTTTGGATGATAAAGCTCTAGTACGGATCTTAAATGAGCCTAAAAATGCTTTGGTTAAACAGTTTCAGAAAATGTTCGAGCTGGACAATATCGATCTTTCCTTTGAACCTGAAGCTTTGGAATTAATCGCCCAATTGGCTATTAAACGTAATACCGGAGCCAGGGGATTAAGGGCGATCATTGAGACTTTATTGCTTGACTTGATGTATGAACTTCCGTCGCGAACTGATGTTAAAAGGTGTGTTGTTACTAAGAAGATGGTTGAGGACAAGGGTGAACCAATCTTAGTGACTGCTGCCGAATCGCGGAAGAAAAAGAAAGAAGAAACAGCATAATTAAGGACCCGGGTTAACGCCCGGGTCCTTTGCTTTTGTCTCCTATCTTCCTGAATTATTTCAAGAAATCAGTTTAAATTCCCACACTTCAGCAGATACTATTGGCAAGTTCCCCGAGAAAGGAGTCTGAATAATGGAATTTGTAGCCAATATTATCGGGCTGATTAATCTTTTTTTTGCAATTGTAATCGGGTTGTATTTTTGGAACCTACTCCGGTCCCAGCAGGGTAATAAGGTTGCTGTTGACCGCGAATCCCGGAAAGAAATGGAGAAACTTCAAAAATTGCGTCGGATATCTTTGACCGAACCATTATCGGAAAAAACTAGGCCCTGTTCATTCGGGGAGATAATCGGGCAAGACGACGCCTTAAAAGCGATGCGGGCCGCGCTATGTGGTCCCAATCCGCAACATGTTATTCTTTATGGTCCTCCTGGTGTCGGGAAAACAGCTGCAGCCCGGGTTATTCTAGAAGAGGCTAAAAAGCAGAAACTTTCTCCTTTTAAGGAATTCGCCAAATTTGTTGAAATTGACGCTACTACCGCTAGGTTCGACGATCGGGGCATTGCTGATCCATTAATCGGTTCGGTGCACGATCCGATTTACCAAGGGGCCGGGCCTTTGGGAATGGCTGGAATTCCACAACCGAAACCGGGCGCGGTTACTAAAGCGCATGGTGGAATTCTCTTCATTGATGAAATTGGCGAGCTTCATTCTATTCAAATGAATAAGCTTTTAAAAGTATTGGAGGATCGAAAGGTTTTTTTAGAAAGCGCTTATTATAGTTCCGAGGATAGTAACATCCCTCAACATATTCATGATATTTTTCAAAACGGACTACCCGCGGATTTCCGTATGGTAGGCGCGACCACCCGTACCGCTGAGGAAATACCTCCGGCGATTCGGTCCCGCTGTGTGGAGATTTTTTTTAATAATTTAGCCCCTGGTGACGTTAGACAAATCGCGCATAACGCTATTTTGAAGATTAATTTTGAATATGAACCAGGTGTTTTGGAGATCATTACCAAGTATGCCACCAATGGACGGGATGGGGTAAACTTAATTCAAATTACTGCTGGATTGGCGATTACGGAAGGCCGCAATAAAATCATGGTCAAAGATATTGAGTGGGTGATCCATAGTAGCCAGTACTCACCGCGGCCTAATGTAAAAATACCGCCTCAACCTCAAGTTGGATATGTAAATGGACTGGCGGTATTTGGGCCGAATATGGGATCCGTGATTCAGGTTGAAGTCTCGGCAATTCCTGCTGAACCCGGAAAAGGGCGGGTAACGACTACGGGAGTAGTAGATGAGGAAGAGATGGGGCAAGCAGGGAGGACTATCCGGCGTAAAAGCATGGCCCTTGGGTCGGTGGAGAACGTTTTGACCGCAATTAGAAAATTCGTAAATGTTAACCCGGATAATTATGATTTGCACATCAATTTCCCGGGAGGAATCCCTATTGATGGGCCTTCTGCGGGTATTACATTGGCAACTGCAATTTATTCGGCTATTACCGGCGAACCGGTCGATAATGAATTGGCTATGACGGGAGAAATCTCCATTCGGGGCGGGGTTATGCCGGTTGGGGGCATAGTCCCTAAGATAGCTGCAGCTATTGAGGCTGGGGCAAAAAAAGTATTGATCCCTAAAGAGAATTGGCAGGAGATGTTTGAATCGGAGAGCGCGATCCAGATTATTCCGGTGGAACGGATCGAAGAAGTTATCAAACAGGCAATTCATAAGCAACAAAAAGAAGTGTCATCGGTGGTGATTCGTAATACCGATCATTTAATTACCGCCTGACTTTGTAGGCATGAGGATTGGTTAACATTGTCTAAATTTTCTTGTTTGGAAGGTGAAGAACGGGTTATCGCGAATAAGTTAAGATAATCGATTGAAGGTAAGAGGAGCGGGCTATTTCAGTTAAATGAAGGTGTTTTCAATGGTTGAGAAAGATTATCCCCGAATTGTACTGGCTCTTGGTGGCGGTGGGGCTAGAGGGTTCGCTCATATTGGCCTTTTACAAGTATTCCAAGAGAATGGGATTATTCTGGATGGAATTGTCGGCACCAGTATGGGAGCCTTGGTGGGAAGTACTTATGCGGTTAAAACGGACATTTATTATTTAGGCCGGTTGGTGGAGTATCTGGGCTGGGAAGACCTGATTGATATCGGATTTCCACGGCTGGGTCTGGTCAATGGGGCCAAGGTGCAAGCTTTAATCGACTTGTTGACGAAGGGTAAAAATTTTGAAGATGCCTTTCTCAGTTTTTGGGCCGTAGCTACTGATTTAGACACCGGTGAAGAGGTGATTTTTAAAGAAGGGCCACTAGCTCCAGCGATCAGGGCCAGTATTTCGATTCCCGGAGTTTTTACACCGGTGGGTTTAAATGGCAGGACTTTAGTTGACGGAGCGGTAGTCGCCGGTGTCCCGGTGAATATCGCTAAAATGATGCAGGGAGACTTGACAATCGGGGTCAATGTCGGATTTGACCATACTCAACACCAGGTTAAAAATATGTTTGATGTCATGTCAAAAGTAATGGACATAATGGGTAACCGATTGGACCTCGCCCAGCTGCCAGTGGCCGATCTGGTCATCACCCCTAAATTAGGAAAGATTGGCACAATGGATTTCGGGATGGCGGAAGAGTGTATTGAGATCGGCCGCAAAGCGGCGGAAGAAGCAGTGCCTCATATTAATAAATTAATCGACAAACATCTCGCCGAAAGGAACCAAGTAAGTTGAAATCTGATCTGATCATAGTTGGAGGCGGGGCCGCCGGAGTTATGGCGGCTCTTGTTGCTGCTAAAAAAGGGACGACTGTAGTTTTAATCGAAAAAAACAAGGGTCTTGGCCGAAAATTAGCGATTACCGGTGGTCGGCGTTGTAATGTAACCAATCAGACTGATATCGGGGAGTTGATCAAGAACACTCCCGGAAACGGGCGGTTTTTACACAGCGCTTTACAGCGGTTTGGTCCGGAAGAAGTAATCCGGTTATTTGAAGATGAATTGGGAGTTAAATTAAAAGTAGAGCGGGGCCGTCGAGTGTTTCCCGTCTCCGATCAAGCCCAAGAAGTTGTAAGCGCTATCAATCGGCAACTTCAAAGATTAGGAGTGACTGTATTAACTTCGACCAAGGTAAACTCGCTAATTCTCGATGAGACTGGAAAAAGAGCGACCGGGGTCAGTTGTGAGAATGGGAAGGAAATCGAAGCACCTGCGGTGCTTGTTGCAACCGGTGGTCTTTCATACCCCGGAACCGGCAGTACCGGCGATGGATTACATTGGGCAGAGACTGTAGGCCATACGATAGTTCCTTGCTTTCCATCCTTAGTGCCTTTGGTGACTAGGGAAAATTGGCCCAAACAACTTGAGGGACTCTCGTTGACCAATGTCAACTTAACTGTATGGCATAATCAAAAGAAACTGGCTGCTGAGTTTGGAGAGATGCTCTTTACCAGTTATGGTGTTTCCGGACCGATTGTTTTAAGCGTTAGCCGTCTAGTGGCGCCTTTGGTTGCGCAAGAACCAGGTTCAGTGATTTTAAGGATCGATTTGAAACCCGCTTTAGAAGAATCGGAATTGGATCTAAGAGTACAACGGGACTTTAATGAATTTTTACGGAAACAATTCAAGAATTCTTTAGATGAATTGCTGCCTCAGAAGCTAATTCCAGTGTTCATTGATTTATCCGGGATTGAACCCCAAAAGCCGGTCCATCAAATTACTAGGGAGGAGCGGCTGGGACTGGTGGGATTGCTTAAAAAGCTAACTCTTACTGTCGAACGGACCAGGCCTTTTGCGGAAGCGATAGTGACCGCTGGAGGAGTAAATACCAAAGAAATAAATCCGAAGACCATGGAGTCGAAGATCATCGCCGGGCTTTACTTTGCCGGTGAAGTAGTTGATGTGGACGCTTATACCGGAGGTTATAACCTTCAAATCGCATTTTCCATGGGTTATGTGGCGGCCTCGGAAATAGCCCGTAGGATTCAAGAGAGCGAAACAGGCATGAGGCGCGAGGCGTAAAGTAAGAAAGTTACGCATTAAATGTAACGCGTTACACGGTGAGTAAGTTGGGTTGAATTCGTTGCTGAGTGTAAAGATTTAAACAGGTATGGGCGGCAGATGGAAGAAAAACTAGGAAGGTGATGCTGGTTGGCTAGGTCATCATTCCACTGGTATGAAAAGCTTTTTTACCGGTTAATCGTCCGGGAAAAAGGTTGTTTTAAACTGGTAATTTATTTGACTCTACTTATCATTATCTGTCAGGGCTTATTGACCAACCCTTTGATCAGAAAACACTTGGTATTGGTTGAAAAGTACGAAGGAGCCCCTGTCAAGTTTTACAAAAGTTTAAGAGGTGAAGGCTTGTAAGAACCATAAAAGTATGTTAAATTAATTTAAACAACCTTTGACAGTAAGTAATATTTATCTATAGAAGCGCTCGCCAGGGTGCTTTTTTAGTCCTTAAGGGGGAGTTCTTCATGTTGGAGACCGGTAGCAAAGAAGTAGCCAAGGCAGCTCTTACTATGGCAATGACCGCCTCGCGGGATGATGAAAAGCTGTTAAAAGAAGAACTACGGACCCGTGAAATCAGAGCGGCTGCGGTTGACTATGGCGGGGAAGCGATTCCAGCCATGAGAACCATTGTTGAACGGGCGGTAGTCGCCGCCAAAAGGGAGCTTATTATTAAAGATTGCCATGCCGAGGAAGGAGCCATTGCCGGGGCTACCCGGGAGGCTATGTCGCAAATCCTCACAAAAGCCATTGGTTTGAATATCGGCGGTAAGGTTGGCATCGCCCGTAAAGGCGATCATGTAAGCGTAGCGGTATTTTTTAGCATCGGACTAATCCATCTGGACGAAGTGGCGGTAGGATTAAGCCACCGGGCGATTGCTTGATGAGAGAAAGGATTTGGGCTGTAAGAGGAGCAATTACCATCTCGGAAGATACCCCGGAAGAAGTTACCGCCGCTACTAAAGAACTATTGAACGAGGTTATAAAAGCAAACCAAATTGAAGCGGAGAAGATCGTTAGTATTATTTTTACGGTGACATCCGACATCTCCAGCGAATTTCCAGCGGTTGCCGCCCGCCAATTGGGATTGGATTCCACTCCGTTAATGTGCGCCCTGGAAATTTCCAAGCCCGGTTCCCTCCCTTTATGCATACGATTATTAATACATTTTTATACTTCTTTACCTAAGACCGAAATTAAAGCGGTCTATCTTAGGGATGCCGTGAAATTAAGGCCTGATCTTCCGTCGATTTAAGTATTTAACCGCTAATACACGCGAATTAACGCTAATTAATCTCTTATATCTTAAGGTTTTATTCGTGTTCATTAGTGGTTCCTAAAATGCCTTATTTTCATCTTTTAACATGCCCCGGCGCAGCCGGTGTGGGGGACTACTTAGAAAATATTTTAAACCACACGAATTACGTTGAATACTTTAAAACATTACCACCACGAAGAGCGCGAAGGCGGGGGGAGAAAAGCTATTCTTCCGTTCATTGAACCAAAGACTTCGTGCTGCGTGCGGGTAATTGTAATCGAAGAGTAAAGATGAGTACGAGCATTGCTTCGTTCAGCCCGAAGCGGGCAGGATAATTGCATTATTAAGGGAGAGCGATCCGGTTGAATATCGAGCGAATGGTTAGAACGTGTATTGAAATGATCCCGCCGTATGTGCCTGGTAAGCCTATTGAAGAAGTTGAACGAGAATTAGGCTTAAGCGGAGTCACAAAAATGGCTTCCAACGAAAATCCCTTAGGTCCCTCTAAAGAGGTGCGGCAGGCAATAACCAATGTTTTGGATAAAGTGTCCTATTATCCCGACGCCAATAATTATTATCTTAACAAAGCTTTAAAAGATGAACTAGGAGTAAAGGAAGATCAAATTATTATCGGTAGTGGACTGGATGATGTCAACCGTATCCTGGCTGAAACCATTTTAATGCCCGACGATGAAGTGGTAATCCCCCAGCCGACCTTTAGCATGTATGTATCCGTCACCCTGTTAATGGGAGCTAAACCGGTTTTGGTGAAAGGGAGCGGCTTAGGAAACGACCTT
>ENA-UOOK01005119-UOOK01005119.1-fermentation-metagenome-genome-assembly--contig:-NODE-5119-length-13426-cov-4.179044_pt1 | contig 13426 bp, 6 predicted proteins | sample MGYA00245777_ERZ724023 | MGnify/ENA primary metagenome ERZ724023 (study PRJEB28704, sample SAMN03018312) | fermentation metagenome | biome: anthropogenic terrestrial biome; feature: soil; material... | reverse complement strand
TTAGGATAATAAAGGGGGAGATGTAAAAATGAAAAGAAGTTGGAAGGTTATTGTTCCATTACTATTAGTGTTGTTACTTTTATTGACATCTTGTGGTCAAAAACAAGACCCAGCGGTATCAAATGAACCAAATGAAACAAATGAACCAAACGAAACAGATGAAACACAGCAAGAAGGAAAATTGTTTGATGCAACAGGCACGATAGAATTACCTTATCCAATGTCTATTAAGAAAGATGGAGCAACAGTTGGGGGAACACTAAATGTGGCATTGGTGGATTCTGCACCTTTTGAAGGCATGTTTAACTCATTCTTGTATACTGGGAACCCTGATTCAGAGTTAATGAAGCCAATGTGGGGAAACTTTATGAAATCTGGTCCAAACCATGAAATTGTTGATGGCGGCTATTGCGACGTTGAATTTGATAGAGATGCAAAGACGGCTACATACAAGCTTCATAAAGATTTAACTTGGTCAGATGGAGTGCCAGTAACTGCCGAGGATTTAATATTTGTATATGAATGTATAGGAGATAAAGATTATCCGGGTGTAAGATATGATACTGATTATATAAATGTTGTAGGCATGGAGGAATATCATAATGGCAAGGCAGATACTATTTCAGGGCTCAAGAAAATTGATGACAAAACATTACAAGTAACTTTCAAGGAATTTTATCCAGGTATCTTATGGGGAGCCGGGCTTACCTATAATGCTGAACCAGCACATTATTTGAAGGATGTTCCATTGAAAGATATGGAAAGCAGTGACAAAGTTAGATTGAAACCTTTATCTTGTGGTCCATTTGTGATGTCCAATATAGTACCAGGTGAATCAGTAGAATATATTCCAAATCCATATTGGTTTGGAGAAAAGCCAAAAGTTGATAAGATTGTATACAAAAGAACAAGTCCAGATACCGTTGTAGAAGCATTGAAAGCAGGAACATTTGATGTTATTGATGGAATTAATGTTAATAGCTATCCAGAGTATAAAGATTTAAGCAATATTACGTTATTGTCCAATGTACAGAGTACTGTTGGATATATAGGATTCAAGCTTTTAAAAAAAAGGGTCACAGTTCCTGCAACACTCGATAAATATCTTAGAGCAGGGAAATATATCATACTTACAGGTTTTATAGTATTATCCATTGCAAACGTCAAGGTTCTGCTACAAATCAGTCTTGATGATGTGTTTGAGCAATATAGCATAATATTTCCTGGATTAGCCTGGATAAGTATTATGTTGATGTTTGTAACAATTATTGGCTCATTCTTTATTGATAATTTCTTCTGCAAATATATGTGCATACAGGGTGCTGTCGCTGGAGTTGCAGGTCGGTTTAGCCCCAGTGGTATTGTCCGATGCGAAGATAAGTGCATTAATTGTACGTTATGTACAAAGAATTGTCCCTCAAATCTAGAGGTGCATAAAATGAAGAAGGTAATATCGGCTGAATGTTTTAACTGCCAAAAATGCATTGCTGTTTGTCCAAAGAAAGGGGTATTAACTAATAGTTTTGCAGGTATAAAAATCCCCTTAGTTTTGTTTGTAGCAATGGCAGGAATGGTTTTCATATTATTACCCTTTTTAATAACGCTATTTTTATAGATGGTGCTATGAGCAGGTGTCGATCCATTTCTATAACAATTATAACGGAACCCCAGAGGAATACTAATGTCAATATAATTTTGTACAAAAGTGCTAATATTATAATGTACAATCAATTGTTCTTTTGTACCTTAGATTGTTAAGCGACAAATTACCATCGGCAGCAACGACAAATTAATTTTCTATGACTTAAGCTTTGTAACGACAGATTAATACCGGGGCGACAGTTTCCCAGCGGGAAAACAACACATTCTTGTTCTTAGCTTTAAAAAATCTGATAGACAGTAGTCTCATTATTATACGATATAAGTGAGCCATGATGGGATAGCACCATGGCTCGTAATGTAATAATAAAGACTGAATCATACAAGAAGAAAATAGCTCCGGCTTAATTAGAAGCCAATACAGTGTGAACAATCAATAAATACCCATCATTTCCAGCCATTTAAAATGCACACCTACAGCCTTAATACAGGCTACTTTTAACGCTCCGCTCTCCAGTTTCTCTATGGTATCCCGCTAAGGGTTATTGTTTTTCACCAAATCCCCCTTGTTCTTTAATATTTTATGTTTAGCTATGACATCTCCATCAAAATCATTCCGAATCTTAAGGACTTCCCACTCAATATTAAGATTCACTTTCCGGCCCGGTTGGTAAGTTCCCCGGGGGAGAGTATACCGGTTACCTTTGTAAAGGATGGTATTGTTCTTATGGATTTTCCTTGTTACAATATCTTCAATAGATTTTCTACTTGCGGGTACCGGCTTTAGAAAAAGTCTTTCTTGCTCAAAGACTTCAGCCGGTACTCTCTTGGTAATCCTATGTACCCTGACATTGCCGGTTTCTATCAGCCAATCTGCAAAGCTCTCATTCCAGATGTCAATGTTTACGAACTGTCTCCTGGTAAAGTTGTTCTTAAAGTACTTAAATACGCCTTCCACTTGCCCCTTGCTTTCCGGGTCATTGCTCTGGCAAAAGTGAACCTTAAAGCCACTGGCTAATCGAAATTGTTCAAACCCTCTGGTGAAGATAATATCATCGTAGTTTTCGTTTACGTCCAGTAGATTGTTCTGCCTAAAGACCAATTCTTTAGGCATCCCCCCCATGTACTCAAAACACTCCTGTAAAGCAGTCACCAACTGTTCGGTGGTTAAAGGTTTTGTATACCATTGTCCCCACTGGTAGCAAGAATGGGACAGAATACAGGCAACACAGTAGATTTTCCGGTAATGTCTTTGGTTACAATCAAAGACATATACCATTCCCATGTCCACCTGCATCTGCTGCCCCATCGGTGGTTCTTCTACAGTAGCATAATGCCTTTCATAGCCTTTGACCTTTGGAAGTGAATATTGCTTTCTTATCCCGGCAACAAACCTTCTGGTTGTTCTTGGCGAAACACAGACCTGGTAATGCTTCTTTAACTCATCCAGTACCTGGGCTGCAGTCATATCCGGGTGTTTCTTTAAGCAGTCGACTACTACCCCTTCATAAAGACTGAGTCTTCTGCGCCTTTCCCGGTTGAGTATCTGCGCCAATTCCTCCGGTGTCATGGATAAGTATTTGGATACCGTTCGCAAGTTAAGTTCCAGCTTTTTAGCCACCTGCCGCTTGCTAAAGCCCTGGTTTTTCAGGGCATGGATTTGCATGTACATATGCCAACTTTTCATTCTTCATTCCTCCCACAAATGGATGATATCAACTCCTAACCCAATGACTGATTATTACTGGCGGCAAGTATGAGCTCTGCATCGATAGATGGCTTTTTTAACTGTGCCCCTAATGTCAGGGCATCAGTCATAAGATTGTCTATTAGTCGGGGGGTACCCTGACAAAAGCCGGCGATAGCATTAATAGCAGCATCATCAATAATGGAACGGGCGCCGCCTGCCGCATCAATCTTATGATAAACATAATCGGCGGTCTCCTGACCGGACAGGCCCTGATAATTGTAGTGTACGGTAATACGCTGTTTAAGGGATTCATGAACCGGTTTTCCCAGGATATTATTCAAATATGGCTCTCCCACCAGAATCAGGGCAAAACAATCAAGACTATCATAGTTAATGTTCATCAACATCTTAAGGTCGCGAAAGATAGCAGAATTAAGGTACTGACTTTCATCAATAGCTACCAGCAGCGTTTTCCGTTTTTCCTTAAAAAGATAATAAACCCGGTCTTGAATGGCCTTGAACATATCCGTTTTCCGTCCACCGGCATCAATACCCAGCATAGTACAGAACTGGCGGTAAAATTCAGTTACCGTAATGGTGGAAAGGCAGATATACACCATCTGATACAAATTAGGGTTTAATTCTTTAGCAAAGCACCTTAAGGCATAGGACTTCCCCATTCCGGGTGAGGCAGTAAATACGCCGATACCCCGCACATCCTTGAGATAATTTAAACGGGAAACTATTTGCTTATGATCATCGGAAACAAAGCAGTCCTTCTCACTGATAGATTTATCAAAAGGGTTAAAGGAAAGGCCATAAAAATGCTTAAACATCTGTTTTACCTCCTGCTATTGAATAATCGATGGCAGGGCCATTATTACGTTTGGTCCTTGAGTTGGCTACCTTGTCCGTTGGGCGCAAGGGATAATGCTTGCCCTCATAGAATATGTAAGCCTTATCCATCTGATCTGGGAGATAACGCACCTGAACCTTCATACCAATGAACTGCATAGGGGCATCATAGTATTCCTTGTTGATGCTTAAAGTAGCATCGTTATTAACCCGGCGTTGCTTACGGTTCATGAAGCATTCATCCAACCATTCCTGGCTTTTAGGTTTTTTGATACGATCCAGGTCACGCATATAGCGGTCAATAGGCTTTTCATTGGTAGCGCTGTGAACGGTGGTATTGTGTTTGCGGATATAATCAGCCAGTTCCCGGTTGAATTCCTCAATGGAATGGATTTGCTTAGTATCAAGTCCATAAAGCCAGCGTTGCTTTAAGGTTCTAAAATTCCTTTCTACCTTGCCTTTACTAGCCCCGTCCCGTACCGGGGTGTGAAGTTCTACCGTACCAATAGAGCCACAGATAAGAGAAAGCTGTTCGTTTTTGTAGGTAGAGCCATTATCCAAATACAGTTTATTTGGTATGCCATAGCGGGCCACGGCCTCTTTTAATACAATTTGGAAATTGTAGGCATTGTCGTTGTAAAAATATCTGCCCCCTACAATCATTCGGGAATGGTCATCAAGAGCCATGATGAGGTAAGTACGGCGAGTTTGACCATCCTGGGTAATGAATGGGCCATAGCAGCTGTCAGCTTGATACATAGCCCCGGAGAACTCTTCTTCAAAAGCCTTGCGGTCTTTCAGGTTAATGTTTCGAGCAGATTTCAGGTCATTGCGTTTGATAAAACGTTGTACGCTGGCAACCGATACCTGGGAAGCGTTAATGAAGCCGTTTTCTACCAGACGGTTGTAAATCTGGGTGGCATTGAGTTTTGGATATTTGGCCTTAAGCCGAAAGATTTCTTCGGCAGTAGCATCGGTAAGTTTTCTGGTCATACCCTTGTCTGAGCGGGTTTTAGGCATTAAAGCGTCCATTCCCCCTTTTTTGTAGTATTCCTCCCACTTTTCCAGGGTCTTGGGATTATACCTGACCTGGCTACCATCAGGAAGAGTAAGCATATCGCTAGTCACCCTCCGGTAGTAGGCGGTTTTGGTGGCATCGGGAAATACACCCTGGATAACCGGTGCAATCAGGGCAAATCGAAAATAGGCCATTTCGATAATGGATTTGTCGTTGTTTTTGTCATTCATAATGACTATCACCTCCTGGATGCATCATAAAACGCTACCATAAGGGATACCATTCCGATTTTATGGGGAAGAGTTAAAACTAAGGGAATAGAATTCTATGGAGAAGCGCAATGTGTAGTTTTCGTAGCACCCTGAAGGAAAGAGAAATCATGGGAGAGAAAGAAATGTTTCAGTCCTTGAGATAACCCTGGTAGAAAACCAGTTAAGAAATCCAGAAAGTCCGAAGCTTTAGTAGCGGCATCTTCTAATAGGCCCAACCAGAGCTGTTTATGTTTTTGAAATAAATGTTTCCACCGGTAAAGGGTTGAGACGGCAATTTGATATTTATCACATATTTCCTGGATGCTGCCGGAATGAATATAGTAATCCCGCAGGACAGTCAGAATGAACAAGATGTTATAGGAGCCATAGGGAATAATGATTTCTGGAAGAATAGCATGGGGGTGTCCGCAAGATTGGCAAAACACTCTTAATATGTTGATATGGTAATAAACAGGTTTCCCAGATTCATAGGCAATCAGGTAACGTTCATATGAGTCATAAGGGCAGCAGCTATGCCTGGCACCACATCTTGGGCAAACACAGTCTTCAATACGGAAGTTATCCATGAATTGCTCAAAGAGTTGCAGGGCGGGAAGACGTATTAAATTAAGCTTGCAAAAAATCGTAAATTTTCTTATCATAAACTTGTTGTTGGAGTGCATATATTAGCGTTTAATGGGATGCCGTAATATGCCTCTCAAACTAAACTGGTCTTGGCGGCCAATACCGACAAGATGCGGGAAAAAGAAAGAGTATTTACGATTCGGGTAAATACTCTTTCTTTTTTGTTTTCTGCTCTTTAGCTTAATAAACCACGGTCACCAGGTCAATATTCATTGTATCAACATCATAGAAAAATAATGTGCCGTACTTAACGACACATTCATTTCGGTATAGAATTGTGATATGGAATATTATTTTGACGTATTTGGGTGTTTATGGGGAAATAGAAGTTGTTGCGCTACAGCATGAATTGTTCAGTCAATTCAATAATTTCCTTGATAGATTACATAGCATGTAAGGGATATATAATTTGCCGTATAAAGACTAAGTGTAATAGAATATAATCGTTGAATGTTTTTGGTAATCTCAAAGAGGGGGAGATAATTGATGAAAAACCGGACTCTATGGATTATTTTAGCCATTGTAGCTTTAGTCCTCATATCAGGTGTTTCCATGTATAATGGCATGGTTAGTACCAATGAAGCAATTGATAGTAAGTGGAGCCAGGTGGAAAATCAGTTGCAGCGGCGCTCTGATCTGATACCTAACCTGGTTGCAACCAGGTTAGGTATCAGATCAGAGCGCCGCTGCAACTGATTTTCCACCTGGCTCCACTTACTATCAATTGCTTCATTGGTACTAACCATGCCATTATACATGGAAACACCTGATATGAGGACTAAAGCTACAATGGCTAAAATAATCCATAGAGTCCGGTTTTTCATCAATTATCTCCCCCTCTTTGAGATTACCAAAAACATTCAACGATTATATTCTATTACACTTAGTCTTTATACGGCAAATTATATATCCCTTACATGCTATGTAATCTATCAAGGAAATTATTGAATTGACTGAACAATTCATGCTGTAGCGCAACAACTTCTATTTCCCCATAAACACCCAAATACGTCAAAATAATATTCCATATCACAATTCTATACCGAAATGAATGTGTCGTTAAGTACGGCACATTATTTTTCTATGATGTTGATACAATGAATATTGACCTGGTGACCGTGGTTTATTAAGCTAAAGAGCAGAAAACAAAAAAGAAAGAGTATTTACCCGAATCGTAAATACTCTTTCTTTTTCCCGCATCTTGTCGGTATTGGCCGCCAAGACCAGTTTAGTTTGAGAGGCATATTACGGCATCCCATTAAACGCTAATATATGCACTCCAACAACAAGTTTATGATAAGAAAATTTACGATTTTTTGCAAGCTTAATTTAATACGTCTTCCCGCCCTGCAACTCTTTGAGCAATTCATGGATAACTTCCGTATTGAAGACTGTGTTTGCCCAAGATGTGGTGCCAGGCATAGCTGCTGCCCTTATGACTCATATGAACGTTACCTGATTGCCTATGAATCTGGGAAACCTGTTTATTACCATATCAACATATTAAGAGTGTTTTGCCAATCTTGCGGACACCCCCATGCTATTCTTCCAGAAATCATTATTCCCTATGGCTCCTATAACATCTTGTTCATTCTGACTGTCCTGCGGGATTACTATATTCATTCCGGCAGCATCCAGGAAATATGTGATAAATATCAAATTGCCGTCTCAACCCTTTACCGGTGGAAACATTTATTTCAAAAACATAAACAGCTCTGGTTGGGCCTATTAGAAGATGCCGCTACTAAAGCTTCGGACTTTCTGGATTTCTTAACTGGTTTTCTACCAGGGTTATCTCAAGGACTGAAACATTTCTTTCTCTCCCATGATTTCTCTTTCCTTCAGGGTGCTACGAAAACTACACATTGCGCTTCTCCATAGAATTCTATTCCCTTAGTTTTAACTCTTCCCCATAAAATCGGAATGGTATCCCTTATGGTAGCGTTTTATGATGCATCCAGGAGGTGATAGTCATTATGAATGACAAAAACAACGACAAATCCATTATCGAAATGGCCTATTTTCGATTTGCCCTGATTGCACCGGTTATCCAGGGTGTATTTCCCGATGCCACCAAAACCGCCTACTACCGGAGGGTGACTAGCGATATGCTTACTCTTCCTGATGGTAGCCAGGTCAGGTATAATCCCAAGACCCTGGAAAAGTGGGAGGAATACTACAAAAAAGGGGGAATGGACGCTTTAATGCCTAAAACCCGCTCAGACAAGGGTATGACCAGAAAACTTACCGATGCTACTGCCGAAGAAATCTTTCGGCTTAAGGCCAAATATCCAAAACTCAATGCCACCCAGATTTACAACCGTCTGGTAGAAAACGGCTTCATTAACGCTTCCCAGGTATCGGTTGCCAGCGTACAACGTTTTATCAAACGCAATGACCTGAAATCTGCTCGAAACATTAACCTGAAAGACCGCAAGGCTTTTGAAGAAGAGTTCTCCGGGGCTATGTATCAAGCTGACAGCTGCTATGGCCCATTCATTACCCAGGATGGTCAAACTCGCCGTACTTACCTCATCATGGCTCTTGATGACCATTCCCGAATGATTGTAGGGGGCAGATATTTTTACAACGACAATGCCTACAATTTCCAAATTGTATTAAAAGAGGCCGTGGCCCGCTATGGCATACCAAATAAACTGTATTTGGATAATGGCTCTACCTACAAAAACGAACAGCTTTCTCTTATCTGTGGCTCTATTGGTACGGTAGAACTTCACACCCCGGTACGGGACGGGGCTAGTAAAGGCAAGGTAGAAAGGAATTTTAGAACCTTAAAGCAACGCTGGCTTTATGGACTTGATACTAAGCAAATCCATTCCATTGAGGAATTCAACCGGGAACTGGCTGATTATATCCGCAAACACAATACCACCGTTCACAGCGCTACCAATGAAAAGCCTATTGACCGCTATATGCGTGACCTGGATCGTATCAAAAAACCTAAAAGCCAGGAATGGTTGGATGAATGCTTCATGAACCGTAAGCAACGCCGGGTTAATAACGATGCTACTTTAAGCATCAACAAGGAATACTATGATGCCCCTATGCAGTTCATTGGTATGAAGGTTCAGGTGCGTTATCTCCCAGATCAGATGGATAAGGCTTACATATTCTATGAGGGCAAGCATTATCCCTTGCGCCCAACGGACAAGGTAGCCAACTCAAGGACCAAACGTAATAATGGCCCTGCCATCGATTATTCAATAGCAGGAGGTAAAACAGATGTTTAAGCATTTTTATGGCCTTTCCTTTAACCCTTTTGATAAATCTATCAGTGAGAAGGACTGCTTTGTTTCCGATGATCATAAGCAAATAGTTTCCCGTTTAAATTATCTCAAGGATGTGCGGGGTATCGGCGTATTTACTGCCTCACCCGGAATGGGGAAGTCCTATGCCTTAAGGTGCTTTGCTAAAGAATTAAACCCTAATTTGTATCAGATGGTGTATATCTGCCTTTCCACCATTACGGTAACTGAATTTTACCGCCAGTTCTGTACTATGCTGGGTATTGATGCCGGTGGACGGAAAACGGATATGTTCAAGGCCATTCAAGACCGGGTTTATTATCTTTTTAAGGAAAAACGGAAAACGCTGCTGGTAGCTATTGATGAAAGTCAGTACCTTAATTCTGCTATCTTTCGCGACCTTAAGATGTTGATGAACATTAACTATGATAGTCTTGATTGTTTTGCCCTGATTCTGGTGGGAGAGCCATATTTGAATAATATCCTGGGAAAACCGGTTCATGAATCCCTTAAACAGCGTATTACCGTACACTACAATTATCAGGGCCTGTCCGGTCAGGAGACCGCCGATTATGTTTATCATAAGATTGATGCGGCAGGCGGCGCCCGTTCCATTATTGATGATGCTGCTATTAATGCTATCGCCGGCTTTTGTCAGGGTACCCCCCGACTAATAGACAATCTTATGACTGATGCCCTGACATTAGGGGCACAGTTAAAAAAGCCATCTATCGATGCAGAGCTCATACTTGCCGCCAGTAATAATCAGTCATTGGGTTAGGAGTTGATATCATCCATTTGTGGGAGGAATGAAGAATGAAAAGTTGGCATATGTACATGCAAATCCATGCCCTGAAAAACCAGGGCTTTAGCAAGCGGCAGGTGGCTAAAAAGCTGGAACTTAACTTGCGAACGGTATCCAAATACTTATCCATGACACCGGAGGAATTGGCGCAGATACTCAACCGGGAAAGGCGCAGAAGACTCAGTCTTTATGAAGGGGTAGTAGTCGACTGCTTAAAGAAACACCCGGATATGACTGCAGCCCAGGTACTGGATGAGTTAAAGAAGCATTACCAGGTCTGTGTTTCGCCAAGAACAACCAGAAGGTTTGTTGCCGGGATAAGAAAGCAATATTCACTTCCAAAGGTCAAAGGCTATGAAAGGCATTATGCTACTGTAGAAGAACCACCGATGGGGCAGCAGATGCAGGTGGACATGGGAATGGTATATGTCTTTGATTGTAACCAAAGACATTACCGGAAAATCTACTGTGTTGCCTGTATTCTGTCCCATTCTTGCTACCAGTGGGGACAATGGTATACAAAACCTTTAACCACCGAACAGTTGGTGACTGCTTTACAGGAGTGTTTTGAGTACATGGGGGGGATGCCTAAAGAATTGGTCTTTAGGCAGAACAATCTACTGGACGTAAACGAAAACTACGATGATATTATCTTCACCAGAGGGTTTGAACAATTTCGATTAGCCAGTGGCTTTAAGGTTCACTTTTGCCAGAGCAATGACCCGGAAAGCAAGGGGCAAGTGGAAGGCGTATTTAAGTACTTTAAGAACAACTTTACCAGGAGACAGTTCGTAAACATTGACATCTGGAATGAGAGCTTTGCAGATTGGCTGATAGAAACCGGCAATGTCAGGGTACATAGGATTACCAAGAGAGTACCGGCTGAAGTCTTTGAGCAAGAAAGACTTTTTCTAAAGCCGGTACCCGCAAGTAGAAAATCTATTGAAGATATTGTAACAAGGAAAATCCATAAGAACAATACCATCCTTTACAAAGGTAACCGGTATACTCTCCCCCGGGGAACTTACCAACCGGGCCGGAAAGTGAATCTTAATATTGAGTGGGAAGTCCTTAAGATTCGGAATGATTTTGATGGAGATGTCATAGCTAAACATAAAATATTAAAGAACAAGGGGGATTTGGTGAAAAACAATAACCCTTAGCGGGATACCATAGAGAAACTGGAGAGCGGAGCGTTAAAAGTAGCCTGTATTAAGGCTGTAGGTGTGCATTTTAAATGGCTGGAAATGATGGGTATTTATTGATTGTTCACACTGTATTGGCTTCTAATTAAGCCGGAGCTATTTTCTTCTTGTATGATTCAGTCTTTATTATTACATTACGAGCCATGGTGCTATCCCATCATGGCTCACTTATATCGTATAATAATGAGACTACTGTCTATCAGATTTTTTAAAGCTAAGAACAAGAATGTGTTGTTTTCCCGCTGGGAAACTGTCGCCCCGGTATTAATCTGTCGTTACAAAGCTTAAGTCATAGAAAATTAATTTGTCGTTGCTGCCGATGGTAATTTGTCGCTTAACAATCTAAGGTACAAAAGAACAATTGATTGTACATTATAATATTAGCACTTTTGTACAAAATTATATTGACATTAGTATTCCTCTGGGGTTCCGTTATAATTGTTATAGAAATGGATCGACACCTGCTCATAGCACCATCTATAAAAATAGCGTTATTAAAAAGGGTAATAATATGAAAACCATTCCTGCCATTGCTACAAACAAAACTAAGGGGATTTTTATACCTGCAAAACTATTAGTTAATACCCCTTTCTTTGGACAAACAGCAATGCATTTTTGGCAGTTAAAACATTCAGCCGATATTACCTTCTTCATTTTATGCACCTCTAGATTTGAGGGACAATTCTTTGTACATAACGTACAATTAATGCACTTATCTTCGCATCGGACAATACCACTGGGGCTAAACCGACCTGCAACTCCAGCGACAGCACCCTGTATGCACATATATTTGCAGAAGAAATTATCAATAAAGAATGAGCCAATAATTGTTACAAACATCAACATAATACTTATCCAGGCTAATCCAGGAAATATTATGCTATATTGCTCAAACACATCATCAAGACTGATTTGTAGCAGAACCTTGACGTTTGCAATGGATAATACTATAAAACCTGTAAGTATGATATATTTCCCTGCTCTAAGATATTTATCGAGTGTTGCAGGAACTGTGACCCTTTTTTTTAAAAGCTTGAATCCTATATATCCAACAGTACTCTGTACATTGGACAATAACGTAATATTGCTTAAATCTTTATACTCTGGATAGCTATTAACATTAATTCCATCAATAACATCAAATGTTCCTGCTTTCAATGCTTCTACAACGGTATCTGGACTTGTTCTTTTGTATACAATCTTATCAACTTTTGGCTTTTCTCCAAACCAATATGGATTTGGAATATATTCTACTGATTCACCTGGTACTATATTGGACATCACAAATGGACCACAAGATAAAGGTTTCAATCTAACTTTGTCACTGCTTTCCATATCTTTCAATGGAACATCCTTCAAATAATGTGCTGGTTCAGCATTATAGGTAAGCCCGGCTCCCCATAAGATACCTGGATAAAATTCCTTGAAAGTTACTTGTAATGTTTTGTCATCAATTTTCTTGAGCCCTGAAATAGTATCTGCCTTGCCATTATGATATTCCTCCATGCCTACAACATTTATATAATCAGTATCATATCTTACACCCGGATAATCTTTATCTCCTATACATTCATATACAAATATTAAATCCTCGGCAGTTACTGGCACTCCATCTGACCAAGTTAAATCTTTATGAAGCTTGTATGTAGCCGTCTTTGCATCTCTATCAAATTCAACGTCGCAATAGCCGCCATCAACAATTTCATGGTTTGGACCAGATTTCATAAAGTTTCCCCACATTGGCTTCATTAACTCTGAATCAGGGTTCCCAGTATACAAGAATGAGTTAAACATGCCTTCAAAAGGTGCAGAATCCACCAATGCCACATTTAGTGTTCCCCCAACTGTTGCTCCATCTTTCTTAATAGACATTGGATAAGGTAATTCTATCGTGCCTGTTGCATCAAACAATTTTCCTTCTTGCTGTGTTTCATCTGTTTCGTTTGGTTCATTTGTTTCATTTGGTTCATTTGATACCGCTGGGTCTTGTTTTTGACCACAAGATGTCAATAAAAGTAACAACACTAATAGTAATGGAACAATAACCTTCCAACTTCTTTTCATTTTTACATCTCCCCCTTTATTATCCTAA
>ENA-UOOK01005118-UOOK01005118.1-fermentation-metagenome-genome-assembly--contig:-NODE-5118-length-13428-cov-8.991625_pt1 | contig 13428 bp, 11 predicted proteins | sample MGYA00245777_ERZ724023 | MGnify/ENA primary metagenome ERZ724023 (study PRJEB28704, sample SAMN03018312) | fermentation metagenome | biome: anthropogenic terrestrial biome; feature: soil; material... | reverse complement strand
GTCTTAGCCAACCTGAATATATATGCGCTCCTATTCATGTTCATTGTTTTTATATGACTTATGACACTCCAATCAATCTTTCGTTTCAAATACGGCAAGTATCCCCTTGGTAAAGGAAACGATAGCTTCCTCTTCTACAATCTCGTTGCTGATACATAAGCTCTCCCCCGCCGCCAGATGGATCCGGTCCAGTGGATATTTAAATCCCTCCAAGGTGAGTCCGTAGACATCACTATGAAACGGGAGAAAGGAAACATACGTTCCATGCTGTTTTTTCCTTTGCAGGGTAAAGCTTTCCCTCTTCAGATAAATCTTATTGTTCGTATCCAGGATACAAGCAGGAACCTGCTTTTCCAAGGGAAGTAAGAGCAGATGCAGATTCGCTAACGTATGATCCAGCCTGCTTCCGGTTGCGCCGATCAGGTGGATGGACGCCGCTTTGTGCGACAATGCCATTTCAATCGCAATCTGCGTATCCGTTTTGTCCTTCTCCATAGGAAATGTCTTGATAGGCACAATGCTGTCTTTGTATTTTTGTAAAATATACTCCGAAACAGAATCAAAATCCCCCACGATATGATTCAGTGGAAGATTCAAACGGTCCGCTGCCATCAAGCCATGATCAACAGCTATAATTTCGGTATATTTATTGTTTTCTACACAATTTTTTAGAAATGCTTCGTCTATACTGCCGCCGGTAATAATTAATACCTTATGATTCATTTCCGTCATAATAATAACTATGCCCTTTCTTGACTACCTGCAAACGCCCATGCCAAAACTTTAGGTTCGCAGGTTTTTTGCGAGATTACATAGGAAAAGCTGAAAATTTATTTTTAAATTCTGCTATGTTTTCCTTGATGTTTCCTCTAAATACAGCCGTACCGGCTACAATCACATTAGCACCTGCTTCTATAACATCGGCTACATTGGAGGTATGAATGCCTCCGTCTACCTCAATATCAATATCCGCTCCGGCCCTGTCTGCCATTTCCTTAAGCTGTTTTATTTTGCATAAGGAATTCGGGAGAAAGGTTTGTCCGCCAAAGCCGGGATTTACACTCATAAGGAGTACCATATCCAGATCCTCAAGAACATAATCCAGCACATTTAATGGTGTTGCGGGATTTAATGCCACCCCTGCCCTACAGCCCAGCTCTTTGATTCCTGCTATCGTACGGTTCAGATGCTTACAGGCCTCCGCATGAACAGTAAGAATATCCGCTCCGGCCTCTTTAAAATCCTCCAGATAACGGATCGGCTCCTCCACCATCAAATGCACATCAAATACAAGCTTTGTGCTTTTTCGAATGGAGCTTATTACCGGCATTCCAAAACTGATGCTGGGCACGAAGTTACCGTCCATTACATCAATATGCAGATACTCCGCTCCGGCATCTTCCACGGAGTGAATCTGTTCCCCTAATCTGTTAAAATCCGCCGCCAATATCGACGGAGCCAGCTTAATCATTCTGATCCCACTTTCTGAACTATCGGTTAATATCGTTTCTGATTTTTTAATTCTTCATATAAAAGGACATAGTTTCGATAGCGAAGCTCACTGATCTTATTCTCTTTCAACGCTTCCTTCACGGCACAACCAGGCTCATTCAAATGCCTGCATCCGATAAATCTGCAGTTATCCTCATATTTTCTGAACTCAATATAATAATCTTTCAGCTCGTCCGTTTCAATCTCATTAATATAGAGGGAACTGAATCCGGGCGTATCACACAGGAACGTGTCGTTTTTGACATAGATCAATTCCGAATGCCTGGTCGTATGTTTCCCCCTCTTGATTTTATCACTGACGATACCGGTTTCCATCCTTGCCTCCGGTACGAACTCATTAATTAAGGAAGACTTGCCAACCCCCGAAGGACCGGCAAGTACTGTCGTCTTTCCTTGAATATATTCATAAACATCCAGGATTCCATCCTGATTTCGTACACTGGTTGTAAATACTTCATAGCCGCAGCTTAGATAGGTATCCCGAAGCATTGATATCTCCTTATTGGATACAATATCTTTCTTATTAAAACAAATGATTGTTTTAACCCCCTGTTTCTGCATCATGACCAAGAAGCGGTCCAGGAGATTTAAATTCGGATCCGGCTCCGCCGCAGCAAATAAAACCAAAGCTTGATCCACATTTGCTACAGCCGGCCTGATCAATGAATTCTTTCTGGGAAGGATGTCACAAATAATTCCTTTCCCCATAGGCTGATTATCGGTACTTATCTCTACATCATCACCCACCAGGGGCTTTATATTCTTTTTACGGAATATACCCTTTGCCTTGCATTCATACGTAATGTTTTTCTCTGGTGTATGAACATAGTAAAATCCGGCGATACCTTTGATAATCTTTCCCTTCAAACTAATCCTCCACAGCTTCAAAATTTACAACCCAAGTCTTTGGTTCCTGCTCTCCGGGCAATTTAAACGCTGCGCCATCGACATACATCACGACAATGCCTGGAGTATCACTATCTCCTTCAATCCCTGTGAGGTTAAAAGGAAACTCACCGGACGACCGCACTTCATCCATAATCGGGGTTACCCAGCCATCCTGCTCCATCTCAAGAACGATTTCTCCTTCATCGGTTCCCAGATAGTCAAATGGATTAACATCAATATACACTTCACCTATATATCTTACCTCGCTGCCCGGCTCGCTACCGCCTCCGGAAGGTCCGGTGCTGATAATAACATCGATCCGTGTTCCGGGATCCACTAACTGACCTGAGGAAGTACTCTGGTACGTAATCTGTCCGGCAGGATAGGTTTCAGATTTATCAGTTTTTACATTTCCAAGCTCTAATCCGGCATCCTTAAGCAGCTTCTTTGCCTGCTCTTTGGTAGAACCAATTAACTTAGGAACGGATACCTGTTTGTTTTCCGGACCTGTGCTTACCACAATCGTGACTTTGTCACCCTTAACAGCCTTGGTACCCCGATCCGGTTTTGTAGAGATTACAAGACCTTCCGCTATGGAATTATCTGCCACGTATTCCTTTTCCACATCAAACTGATAATCCTTATCCGTTAGTTTTTTCTCTGCCTGCGCTTCGGAAAGTCCATGCACATCCGGAATTTCAATCGGCTCTTTCCCAGTACTGATCGTCAGCTTAACCTCTGAGGTCACCGGATACTCGGTACTCTCCTGAGGATATTGCTCGCAAACAAATCCTTCCTCAATATCGTCCGAATAATCCTCTCCATAACGTATAATTGCATCCTTATATTTTGTCTTAATGAGTGCCTCTGCATCTTCCTTGGTAAGACCAATTACTTTAGGAACCTCAAAGGTTTCTACACTTGGTTCTGCCGATGGGGTCGGAGTAAGTTCCGGATCGGGAGTTACGGTTATTTCCGGATTATTCGGGTCGGTCGGTTTCTTCTTGTTCTTCGGGAAAACAAACCAAAGCACAATAAAGGTTATTGCCAATGCCAAAACAACAATCGTTACAATACTGCCGGCAACAACAAATTTATCCATCTTCGTATCAACACTGTCCAGATCCTCATCATCGTCTTCCATGGCATTATTGGTATATCCGGCCTTTGACTCATGCTCATCCTCATCCATATAAGTGCCATTCTTAATTCTACTCAAATCATCGGATATATTAATTGTCGGGGAATCATTTGCAACAAATGCAGGTATCTGTACAAAATCTCCATCCGGATGGGCGATCGCTTTTTTCAAATCAGCAATCAGCTCGGAAGCCGAGTGGTATCGTCTTTCCGGACGTTTCTGCATACATTTCTGTACTATTTTATCTAGACTGACTGGAATTTCCGGATCCAATTCACGAAGCGGCATAGCCTCCCCCTGAATGTGAAGAAGTGCAACGGACACGGTATTATCACCAGCAAAGGGTACTTTACCGGAAAGCATCTCATAAATTGTTACACCAAGAGAATAGATATCGCTCTTCTCATCACTATATCCGCCTCTGGCCTGCTCCGGAGATAAATAGTGGACGGAGCCCATAGCATTCGAGGTTATGGTATTGGAATTCGAAGCTTTCGCGATTCCAAAATCCGTAACCTTAACCTTGCCCTCTCTGGAAATTATAATATTCTGAGGCTTAATATCCCGATGAATTATATTATTATTATGGGCGGCCTCCATCCCCTGCGCAATCTGTATCGCAATACCGACCGCTTCCTTAATCTCAAGTTTACCCTTTTTCTCAATAAATTTCTTCAGCGTAATTCCTTCTACCAGCTCCATTACAATGTAATGAAGTCCGCTGTCATCACCAACATCATAGACATTTACGATATTGGGATGGGAAAGACATGCTGCGGATTGTGCTTCCCCTCTGAATTTATTGACAAAGCTTTTATCACTGGAATACTCCGGTTTTAAAATCTTTATAGCAACAAAACGATTCAGTCTCTGGTCTTTTGCTTTATATACATCCGCCATTCCGCCTGAACCAACTTTATCAACTATTTCATACCGATCACTGATAATCATACCGGATTTCAACATATTCCTCACCTCTTCTTTAAACTAATAATTATGATTGCAATATTGTCTTTCCCACCGTTTTTATTGGCTTCTCTTACTAAGGTTTCCGCTGCTATTTCCGGATTATCATTTTCTCTGACAATTTTCTCAATCAACTTATCTTCCAACATATTGGTCAGGCCATCGGAACACATTAGTACAATATCTTTCTCCTCCAGACTTACTTCAAAAAAGTCAGGCTCGACCGTCTCATTTGCACCAAGCGCTCTGGTAATTATGTTCTTATTGGGATGAACTCTTGCCTGATCCCGGTTTAGTTCTCCTGTTTTAACCATTGCCTCAACGAGGCTGTGATCCTCCGTGATCTGTTTTATTTCCTTACCGATAACATATAATCTGCTATCACCAATATTGGCCACATACATCGTTCTATCAAATATGGTCGCAACCACAAAGGTTGTTCCCATACCCTCTAATTCGGTTTTTTCCTCCGCCTTGCTTCTCAGGACCTCATTTGTCTCTTTGATTGACGTCTCAATCAAGGGGATAGGGGAAGAATTTTTACCCGACCTTATCTTTTGTGTAAAATACTCAACACAGAATCTTGAAGCATAATCACCGGCATTATGTCCTCCCATTCCATCTGCAACAATAAATAAATTCGGAAGTTGTCCAACCGGATTTACCTCGCAGAAAACATAGTCCTGGTTTACCCTTCGTTTTTCTCCAATATCAGTTATTGAAAATGCTTCCAAGTCTGCACCTCCTAGTACCGGACAACTCCTTAGACGGTATTGCTATCCATATAACTCTTTCGTAGCTGTCCACAGGCAGCATTGATATCTGCTCCCATTTCTCTTCTAATAGTAACATTTATTCTGTTTTTTTCAAGTATATTTTTGAAACTTTGTACTCTTTTGCTTTCGGATTGGCGGAAATTGCGCTCTTTTATTGGATTTACAGGAATTAAATTCACATGGCAGTTGAGCCCTTTTATCAGCCTGGACAACTCTCTGGCGTGCTCTTCCTCATCATTGATGCCTTCCACCAGACTATACTCAAAGGTAAGTCTTCTTCCGGTTTTGTTATAATAATACCGAAAAGCATCCAGGACCTCCGATAAATCATATTTTGCCGCAACCGGCATCAATTGCTTCCGTATCTCATTGTTCGGAGCGTGAAGGGAAAGCGCCAGAGTGATCGGCAGCCCCTCCCCGGCAAATGCCCGTATGCGGTCCGGAATACCGCAGGTGGAAACCGTTATATTTCTTGCACTAAGATCCAGTCCGTTCGGATCCGTAAGAATTCTTATAAAACGCATCAGATTATCATAATTATCAAAAGGCTCCCCCGTTCCCATAACCACCACATGGGATACCCGCTCTCCGGTCAGACTCTGAATTCGATAGATCTGATCCAGCATTTCGGAGGGAAGCAGATCTCTCTCTTTTCCCCCGATCGTTGAGGCACAGAACTTACATCCCATCCGGCAGCCGACCTGGGAAGAGATGCATACACTGTTTCCGTAATGATATTTCATCAACACGCTTTCAATCACCCGGTCATCCTTTAGACGAAACAGATATTTCACGGTTCCATCTTTCTGTGAATGAAGAGCGTCCACCTCTTCCAAAACGGTCAACGGCTCGCTTTCCTTCAAAGTTTCGCGAAGATCTTTGGATAGATTCGTCATCTCATCATAGCCGACTGCGAGCTTACTATGCAGCCAGTTAAAAATCTGTTTTGCCCGAAAAGCCGGTTGGCCGAGGCCTTTCAATCTCTCACTCAGTTCCTCTAAGGAGAGTGATTTTATATCTAGGTTATCCATTTTCATTTCCTATTCTAAATTTCTGTAACAAATTTATTTGCTGTTACTATTCACACCCGTCATGTATATCACAGTTACTGTTCACACCTTTTCGTTCATGATATGATTTCGACAAATGATATCCGATACGGAGTATTTGCATTCGTCGGTACTTTGGCTCCGTATTTTGGAGCCTTATGTACCGCTATGTAATGCAATTAAGCGAAAGCGTCTCCGAATCGGATATACTTGTCGAAATCTAACAATATAATACTTATCTTTTTCTGTCAAATATTATTTTCTTCGCATCCGGGACAGGAAGAATCCATCGGTCTCATGAACCCCTTGAAGCAGCTGCAGATAGCCCTTCCCTGTATTCTTATCCCGCAATTGTTCCGGCAGATAGGGATCCAGGCTTTCCGCTTCAAAATCAAAGCTTTGTAAAAACCAGTCCCGATTATCAATATTTTCTTCTTTGTTCACGGTACAGGTACTAAAAATCAAGATACCGCCGCTTTTTACATAATCCTTTACCGTGGTTAATATCTTTCTCTGTAATTCTACCAGCTCTTTTTGTTGCTTCTGTGTCAGCTTGTATTTTATGTCCGCTTTCTTTCCTAGAACTCCCAGTCCGCTGCAGGGAAGATCAGCGATTACCACATCCGCCTTTTGTTCTATGGATGGGTCAAATACCGTGGCATCCCAGACGAGCGGTTCTACATTGGTAAGACCCAGGCGTTTCTTATTCTCTTCGATAAAATGTATCTTATATTCGGTCAGATCCCTCGCCGACACCCTTTTGGCTTTTTCTGCGGCATGCAGGGACTTTCCGCCGGGGGATGCACAAACATCCACAACAAAATCATTTCCTTTAATATCGGCAACCTGGCAGACCAGCTGGGAACTGACATCCTGAACGGTAAAACGCCCCTCCCGGAAGGCTTTCAATTTATCGAGATAGTCGTAGTCCCGGATATAGAAGGCATAGTCCAGATAGCCGCTGTCCTCGACCGCAACTCCTTCCTCCTGCAGCTGTTTTTTTAATTGATTCGGTGAATTCTTTTGCAAATTACACCGGATGGAGGTCTTCTTCTCCTCTAAAGAGGCAGAAAACATGCGTTCCACCTGGTCGTACGGGTACTGCTCCAGCATCTCTTTCACAAGCCAGTTCGGAACGGAATAGGCAATCTCCAGATAATACGCGGGATCTTCTTCTTTGTCCGGTAAGGTAAATTCGGCATTCGTTCGAATGATCGAGCGAAGTACCGCATTCACAAAGCCGGAAAGCTTTGCAAATCCTCTCTTTTTAGCCAGTTTTACCGCTTCGTTGCAGACCGCGGAAACCGGAATTTGATTCATATACAAGATCTGATAGGCACTCAGCCTTAGAAGATTTCGAATGAGCGGCTTCATCTTCTTAACCGGCAGGGATGCCACCGTATTAATTCGATAATCCAGGGTAAGATATCTCTTTACCGTTCCGATGCAAAGCCTGCTGATAAAGGCACGCTCCTGCTTTTCCAGATGTTGATATTTATTTAAAGTCTGGTTTAAAACCGTATGACTGAATTTACCCTCCTCAAGGATTTCCAGCAGCATATCCAGGACGATCTCTCGGGAATTTACTTGTCTCATTGGTATATTATGGACAGCAGAATTGCCGGTACTGCTGCTTTCCTCTTTTGAGTGCTTAGTCACGGTCTCTTCCTCCGCCAAACAATAGAACCAAACGAAGCAGCTGAAGAAGTGATGCGGCGGTTCCCGCCACATAGGTCAACGCAGCGGCACCGAGTACCTTCTTCGTTGCCTTTATTTCATCCCCGTAGAGAATACCCGTTTCTCCAAGCCTTGCCACTGCTCTTCTGGATGCGTTAAATTCCACCGGAAGAGTGATCAGTTGAAAGATAACCGCCAGAGCAAACAGCCAAATACCCAGATTAATCAAAAATTGAGAACGGGCAAAAATTACTCCGATCAGAATCAAAGGTATGGAAAGTGAAGCTCCAAAATTCGCTACCGGTACGAATGCCGCTCTGACCTTCAGCGGAATATAAGCCTTATCATGCTGAATTGCATGACCGCATTCATGCGCAGCGACGCCGATCGCTGCCACGGAGGCTTCCCCATAGACCGAATCGGATAAACGAAGCACCTTCGTCCGGGGATCATAGTGATCACTCAACTGTCCCGACACCCGCTGCACACTGACATCATAGATGCCGGAGGAATGTAAAATCCGCTCCGCTGCCTCGGCTCCGGTCATTCCTGACATACTCCGGACTCTTGCATACCTTGCAAAGGTCGATTTTACCTTTATGGAAGCACCCATGCTTAAAAGTAAACCAATAATAACCAAAATATACGTTGGATCCATATAATAATAGAATGGCCACATATTCTTACCTTCTTTCTAACTTTCTAAACTTATCCCATTGTTACTTGTAATTCTATCCTGCTCTTTCCGAATAATAGTTTTTCTATCTATTGCGGAACAGGGACGCGTACCTATATTATATATTATATTAACTATCTTATACCGGATTTAACTAATTATTCCAATATTATCAGACAACCCTTGCTATGAGTGTCATAATTCATTTCCAGCGTTCGGATGATTCGATTCCCCCAGCAGCATACCGGGAGTAACGGTATACCCACGTAGAAATGCTTCTGCGGACATTCGTTTCTTTCCTTCCAACTGAAGCTCCTGTATCTCTAAAGCATCCTGCCCGGTCATTACTACAATAGAATCCTTACAAACCTCCAGGATTTCACCGGGCTTTGCTTTTCTATCCATCTTAACAACGGCTGCCTTCCAAAGCTTTAAGGTTTTCCCATCCAATTGGGTATAAGCGCTCGGCCAGGGATTTAACCCGCGGATCAAGCGTTCGATTTGGATTGCCGGTTTTGTAAAATCAATATTTCCCATTTCCTTACTCAGCATCTTAACATAAGTAGCCTTCGAATCCTCCTGGGGTATCCTCGGAGCCGTTCCGAAAGCTATTTTATCCAGCGCTTCAAGTAACAGAGCCGCACCCAGAACAGCTAATTTATCATAAAGGCTTCCTCCGGTTTCCTCCGGTGAAATAGGAATTTTCGCTTGAAGTATCATATCTCCGGTATCTATTCCGACATCCATATGCATAATGGTAACACCGGTTTCCTCCTCACCATCAATAATGGAATACTGGATCGGTGCCGCGCCACGGTACTTCGGAAGAAGGGATGCATGAACGTTAATGCATCCATACGTCGGAATATCCAGCAAATTCTTTGGTAAAATCTGACCAAATGCCGCAACAACAATGACCTCCGGCGCCATCTTCCTTATGCACTCTATAAATTCCGGATCTCTTGCTTTGACCGGCTGATAAACAGGAAGCTGATTCTCTAAAGCCGTCTCCTTCACCGGGGAAAAAGCAATCACCTTCCCACGGCCCTTTTGCTTATCCGGTTGTGTAACAACGCCGATTATTTCATGACCGGATTCTATTAATTTCTTCAAGATACTTGCCGCAAAATCCGGTGTACCCATGAATAAAACTTTCATAAAAATAACCATACCCTTTCTTGGCTACCTGCAAATTTTCTGCCGCTTTGCGGCATCTCAAAAGCCCGGAAGAACAAGGAGTAAGCACCTATGTGCGAACTTCGCAGTTCTTCCCGTGTGAAGATGTTTTTTCTTCACAATACGCCCATCTGCATACCTTTGTATACTTTGTGATATTATTTTCTACCCTTACATTCCCCGGTCCGTTACGCTGCGGAGTCCGCCAATAACCCTATCCACATACAATTTACCATCCAGATGATCAATTTCATGGTTTAAAGCACGAGCTAGCAGTTCGGTACCCTCAACCGTAAACTCTTTCATATTTTTATCATAAGCTTTCACCTTAACATAATTCGGTCTGGTTACCGTGCCGACCTTGCCCGGAACACTGAGGCAGCCTTCATCACCGGTCTGCTCTCCTTCCGTTTCTACAATGACCGGATTGATTAAAACCAGCGGGTCATTCCCTTCCTCCGACACATCAATTACCACAACACGTTTTAATATACCTACCTGCGGTGCCGCAAGACCCACACCCTCTGCTTCATACATTGTTTCAAGCATATCATCAATGAGAACAAGCAGTTTCTTGTCAGCATCCTTCACTTCTTTGCTTGTCTTATATAAAACTTTATCTCCTATTTCACGGATATTTCGAATTGCCATACCGCGCACTTCCTTTCTATGTTTGTTCTGCAATCATAACATTAACTGCAATTATCTGTTTGCTTACATTTCCCTCAAGCAAGCTTGAAGGCCTCAGCTCATTTCCGTATGCAAGATAAACAGATTAGCAACTCGAAAACTTCGCTTTCTCGTTCACGTTGCACTTATCCACCCAATCCAATGCATTTTTTCAAGCTAGCTTGAAAAATGCCCTGTCTTGTCTGGACTAATCTGCTTATCTTGCATGATATCACATTTTTGTGGAGCTTATCAATATTTTATAGGAAATGTAAGATTTCGTTTAGAAATAATTTATTATTTATGCTCTAATAGCTGCTCATGGGATCAAAATCAAATTGAAAACTGCAATCGGAATAATACTGGGTATAGGCAAGGTAGCCTTCCAGATAATCCTTGATACCGATCAGGGTGTTGTATTCTTCATGCTTGATATAGATCACCCGGCGGTAATAATCGTTGGCTTTTGCCAAACCGGCGGTTGCCGGTCCGATCATCTGAGCCGCAATCTGTTGTTCGCCTATCATCTCCTTAATGGCTTCCCCCGCATGTACGGAGGCTTCTATCGCACTTTCCTCGTTTTTCGATGTTATCAATAATAATAACATATGAGCCGCCGGAGGGTATTGCATCAGTTTCCGGTAAAGCATCTCCTGCTTATAAAAGCTTTCATAATCGCCCTTTGCAGCTGTAACGATACTGTAATGCTCTGGATGATAGGTCTGGATTACCACTTCACCGGGCAAGACATCCCTTCCCGCCCGGCCGGCTGCCTGACAGAGAAGCTGAAAGGTCCTCTCACTCGCCCGAAAATCTCCGACATAGAGGGACAGATCGGCAGCTATGATACCGACTAAAGTCACCAAGGGGAAATCATGCCCTTTGACAATCATCTGCGTTCCTACAAGAATATCCGCCTGGTGAGAGGCAAAGGCAGATAATATTTTTCCGTAGCTGTCCTTCTTCTTCGTGGTATCCGTATCCATACGAAGTACCCGGGCGCCTGGGAACTCTTTCCTAACCAGTTCCTCCACCTTCTGGGTGCCGGTTCCAAAGGCAGCAATGAACTTGGATCCACAGGTCGGACAAAGGGACGGATGCGGCTCCTCATATCCGCAGTAATGGCATACCATCTTCCGGTTATTATGTGAGGTCAGGGCGACGTCACAATGCGGGCACTTCATTACATGACCACAGCTTCTGCAGGACACGAATCCGGCATAGCCTCTTCGGTTTAGAAATAGCATGATCTGCTCTTTCTTTGCCAGACGGTCTGCTATCAGTTCTTTCAACTTCTCGCTGAAAATCGATTTGTTCTTCTTTTTCAGTTCTTCCCGCAGGTCAACAATCCATACCTTCGGAGGAATCGCCTCCTTGGCGCGCTTCCTAAGCTGAAATAGTTTATATTCCCCAGTCATTGCCCGGCGATAGGATTCTAAGGAAGGCGTAGCGGATCCCAGAATCACGGAAGCGTTCGTCAGCTCCGCCCGCTTCACAGCGACCTCCACGGCATGATACTTTGGTGTGGTTTCGCTTTTATAGCTGGTTTCATGTTCTTCATCAATAACGATCAATCCCAGATTCAAAAAAGGAGTAAATAGTGCGGAACGGGGTCCGATCACGAGATCGATCTCGCCTCTTTTTGCCCGCAGGCTCTGGTCGTATCGCTCCCCCTGGGACATACGGGAATTTAATATGCTTACCCTGTCTCCAAATCTTTTATAAAAACGCAGTACCGTTTGATAGGTCAGGGCAATTTCAGGAATTAAGAGAATTACCTGTTTTCCCATCGCTATCACGTCTGCGATAACTTCCATATATACTTCCGTCTTGCCGCTGCCGGTCACTCCATGGATAAGATAGACGGCACGGTTACCTGCCTTATATTCTTTCGTTATCTGATCCGTAATCGCACGCTGCTCTTCATTTAATATTACCGGTCGATAAGCCTGCTCCTGCTGCTTTATCGGATTTCGGTAGATCTGCTTTGCTACTGTTTTTGTTATTCCCAGCTGCTCCAGACCATCCAGCGTACTTTTAGATATGTTCAGCTTATGGACGACATCCTCATAATCTAAGGTCTGCTCTTTGATCAGCGCTTCCAGAAGACGAGCCCTTGCCGTATTGTTTTTCCGTTGAAACTCATAATAGAAAAGCTTTGCCTGCTCTATGTCAACGGTGAGGGATACCGTTTTTTCTTCCTTATGTTTTATAGCCTTGCGAACCGGAATCACGGTTTTCAGTGCATCATTCATAGTACCGCCAAAGGTTTCTTTTATCCAGTCAGCGAGATAGATAAGATGACTTTCTATAATCGGCGCCCCTTCGACCACCTCAGTAATGGGCTTGATCTTACTTTTCTCTACCTTGGGCTCTCCGGACAATCCAACAATATACCCGTTGATCTGCCGGTTTCCCTTTCCAAAAGACACAACGACGGGAGCGCCGATCTTCGCCTGGGTAAGATATTTTTCAGGAACGGCATACTGATATGTCTTGTCCAAGTTTTCATTCGAAATATCGATAATAATGTCTGCATAAGTTTGAAAAGACATATGGGCCTCCTTTGTAAAATAACAATTATTCTAAAAGTTAATATATATAGAACATTTCAACACTTAAAAAAACTACCGTTGTTCATTTACCTCCCATCTTCAGGGAAAAGTCTTTGTAACAGACGAATCTCATGAATGTAAATGGTAGCAGTACCTGGGTGACAACGGTAGCTTCTATTTCTATTTGGTAAATTCATATCCAATTATATCATGATTAAAGAACACACTCATGATTTTTTTACTTCACTCGATATTTTCGTTACTGTTCACACCCAGGCAAAGTCTATCATATGATTTCTACAAATGATATCCGATAAGGAGTATTTGCATTCGTCGGTACTTT
>ENA-UOOK01005117-UOOK01005117.1-fermentation-metagenome-genome-assembly--contig:-NODE-5117-length-13432-cov-18.343276_pt1 | contig 13432 bp, 10 predicted proteins | sample MGYA00245777_ERZ724023 | MGnify/ENA primary metagenome ERZ724023 (study PRJEB28704, sample SAMN03018312) | fermentation metagenome | biome: anthropogenic terrestrial biome; feature: soil... | reverse complement strand
AGCATTAGCCTTCCAAGCTGAGGGTCGCGGGTTTGAGTCCCGTCTTCCGCTCTCACCGCCTATGTAGCTCAGGGGTAGAGCACTTCCTTGGTAAGGAAGAGGTCGCGGGTTCAATTCCCGCCATCGGCTCATGGAACGAAAAAAATGAAGGTGCTGAGGGTCTGGCATCTTATTTTAGCTACTTTAAAACGTACAAGATAGAAAATTCAACATTTTATTAAACTAATTAATAGTATATTTTATGGCAAAAGAAAAATTTGACAGGTCGAAACCGCATGTTAACATCGGGACCATCGGTCACGTTGACCACGGCAAAACCACCTTGACAGCCGCTATTACTACCGTTTTAGCCAAAAAAGGCCTTTCAGAATTGCGCTCGTTCGATTCTATCGACAACGCACCCGAAGAAAAGGAAAGAGGTATCACCATCAACACATCGCACGTTGAATACCAAACAGCAAACCGCCACTACGCGCACGTTGACTGTCCCGGTCACGCCGACTATGTTAAAAACATGGTTACCGGCGCTGCTCAAATGGACGGAGCCATCATCGTTGTAGCTGCAACAGACGGTCCTATGCCCCAAACTCGCGAGCACATCTTGTTGGCGCGTCAGGTAAACGTTCCCAGACTGGTTGTTTTCATGAACAAAGTAGACCTGGTTGACGACCCTGAAATGTTGGAACTGGTGGAAATGGAAATGCGCGAATTACTTTCGTTCTATGATTTTGACGGAGACAATACACCCGTTATTCAAGGTTCTGCTCTTGGTGGTTTGAACGGCGATCCGAAATGGGAAGATAAAATCATGGAGCTGATGGATGCAGTAGATAACTGGATTCAATTGCCTCCCCGCGATATTGACAAACCATTCCTTATGCCGGTGGAAGACGTGTTCTCCATCACCGGTCGTGGAACTGTGGCTACAGGCCGTATCGAAACCGGTGTTATCAATACCAGTGACGAAGTTCAGATCATAGGGTTGGGTGCAGAAGGCAGAAAATCAGTGGTTACCGGAGTTGAAATGTTCCGCAAGATCCTTGACAGAGGTGAAGCCGGTGATAACGTAGGGTTGTTGCTCCGCGGCATCGATAAAGATGAAATTAAACGCGGTATGGTTATAGCTAAACCGGGTTCAGTGAAACCTCACGATCACTTCAAGGCTACTGTTTATATCCTGAAGAAAGAAGAAGGCGGTCGCCACACACCGTTCCACAACAAATACCGTCCTCAATTCTACATCCGTACCCTGGACGTAACTGGAGAGATTGAGTTACCCGAAGGCATAGAAATGGTTATGCCGGGCGACAACTTGGAAATTGATGTGAAATTGATTTATCCGGTAGCTTGCTCAGAAGGTCTTCGCTTTGCTATCCGCGAAGGTGGACGTACGGTAGGTTCAGGACAAATTACTGCTTTATTAGACTAAAAAGCTTTACAACTCCCAAAAGCCTCCTCATCAGAGGAGCTTGGAGGGGTTGTATTTTACGGGTCTAGCTCAGTTGGTAGAGCACTGGTCTCCAAAACCAGGTGTCGGGAGTTCGAGCCTCTCCTCCCGTGCGAAACGGAATTTTTGTTATGAAGATAGGAACATACTTTAAGGAATCTTATAACGAACTCATGCACAAGGTGACATGGCCTTCATGGAGTGAACTCCAGGGAAGTGCAACCCTTGTACTCGTTACCTCTGTCATCCTGGCCCTGGTTATCTGGGCAATGGACTTCATTTTTGACAAGGCCATGGGTGCTGTATACAGTCTGTTGTATTAAAATGCATAACGGTCACAGATGAGTGAAAACGTTAAGAAGTGGTATGTGCTCAGGGCTATAGGCGGCAAGGAGAAAAAGGTCAAGGAGTATCTTGACAATGAAATTGCTCGCCGTAACCTGCAGGATTACATCACCCAGGTTCTGATACCGATGGAGAAGGTGTACCAGATCCGTTCGGGCAAAAAGGTGAGCAAGGAACGTACCTTCTTCCCGGGATATGTCATCGTGGAAGCCGCACTTGTAGGTGAGGTGCCTCACATCCTGCGAAACATCCCCAACGTACTCGGATTCCTGGGCTCACAGTCAGGAGAGCCTATACCAATGCGTAAGGCAGAGATAAATCGCATCCTTGGAAAAGTAGATGAACTGGCAGCCAGCGAGGAGGAACTCAATATCCCGTTCGTGGTGGGCGAGACGGTTAAAGTAATAGACGGCCCCTTCAACAGCTTCACCGGCGTGATTGAAGAGGTAAATGAAGAGAAGCGCAAACTCAAGGTAATGGTCAAGATCTTCGGACGCAAGACTCCCCTCGAGCTCAGCTTCATGCAGGTAGAGAAAGAAAGTTAGGAATTAAGGAAATTGACAGCCGTGAATTATAATGCTTCCTTAAGCGGCCGTCATGCTCTCGCTATAAACAATGCAAATTTTTAATTATGGCAAAAGAAGTTGCTGGATTAATCAAATTACAGATTAAAGGCGGAGCAGCCAATCCATCTCCACCCGTAGGTCCCGCACTGGGTTCCAAAGGTGTGAATATCATGGAGTTTTGCAAACAGTTCAACGCCCGTACACAGGACAAGGCGGGGAAGGTCATCCCGGTAATCATTACCGTGTATAATGACAAGACTTTTGATTTTGTCACAAAGACCCCTCCCGTTGCCGTTCAGCTGATAGAGGCCTCAAAGACAAAGAAAGGCTCAGCAGAGCCCAACCGCGCAAAGGTGGCATCAATCACATGGAACCAGGTGAAGACTATTGCAGAGGATAAGATGCAGGATCTAAACTGCTTTACCCTCGAATCCGCGATGAAGATGGTGGCTGGAACAGCCAGAAGTATGGGCATCACCGTTACAGGTGCATTCCCCGGTAAATAACAATTTAAGTGAATAGAAATGGCTAAGCTTACCAAGAATCAGAAGTTTGCCCTCGCGAAAGTTGAGCATGGCAAACTCTATACTTTGTCAGAAGCGGCAGCATTGGTAAAAGATATCACTACTACGAAATTTGATGCCTCTGTAGATATTGACGTCAGGCTCGGGATTGACCCCCGCAAATCGAACCAGATGGTTCGTGGCGTTGTCTCCCTTCCTAACGGCACGGGCAAGGCTGTCAGGGTTCTCGCCCTGGTTACCCCCGACAAGGAGGCTGAAGCAAAGGAGGCAGGTGCTGATCATGTGGGTCTCGACGAGTGGGTGGAGAAGATCAAGGCAGGCTGGACTGACGTGGATGTGATCATTACCATGCCCTCAGTAATGGGTAAGATAGGTCAGCTGGGACGAATCCTCGGTCCCCGTGGTCTCATGCCGAACCCCAAAAGCGGAACGGTAACCATGGAGATCAGTAAGGCTGTCAAGGAGGTTAAGCAGGGAAAAATCGACTTTAAAGTAGACAAAGCCGGTATAGTACATGCTTCCATCGGAAAAGTATCTTTCGAACCTCATAAGATCGTTGAAAACGCAAGGGAATTCCTCTTTACGATCAACAAACTCAAACCCGCATCGGCGAAAGGAACATACGTAAGAAGTATCTTCCTCTCAAGCACCATGAGCCCGGGCCTGAAGGTTGACCCCAGGAGCCTTGATGTTTAACAGTAAGCACAAATGCAGAGATTATGAGAAGAGAAGAAAAAGCCGATATAATTAACAGTCTGGCTGCTACCCTGAAGGAATACAGCCACTTTTACCTGACTGACACTGCACAGCTCAACGCTGCTGACACCAGTGATCTCAGAAGAAAGTGTTTTGAGAACCAGATTAAACTGGTTGTCGTTAAAAACACCCTCCTCAAGAGAGCACTGGAACAGGCGGGTCTTGAGTGCGGAGAATTGTTCCCCGTGCTTAAGGGCTCAACTGCCGTCATGTTCTCGAATAACGGAAACACTCCTGCTAAAATGATCAAGGAGTTCCGTAAATCGCATCCGAAACCCCTGATCAAGGGAGCATTCGTGGAATCATCCGTTTACACTGGTGAAAACCTCCTTGAGACCCTCGTGGCACTCAAGTCAAGGGAAGAACTTATCGGTGATATCATCATGCTCCTGCAGTCGCCCGCGAAGAATGTCATCTCCGCGCTGCAATCAGGAGGTTCCAAAATTCACGGTGTTCTGGAAACACTGTCAAAAAAAGAATAATCAATTAGTTAATCAAATTAAAAATTCCTATAGAAATGGCAGATCTTAAGAAATTTGCAGAAGAGTTGGTGAACTTAACCGTGAAAGAGGTTAATGAGCTTGCAAAAATACTGAAAGAAGAGTACGGCATTGAACCCGCAGCAGCAGCAGTTGCAGTAGCAGCTCCCGCAGCAGGCGGCGATGGCGCTCCGGCAGTAGCCGAGAAGACATCGTTTGATGTTATCCTCAAGAATGCAGGCGGCCAGAAGCTTCAGATCGTCAAACTGGTGAAAGATCTTACCGGACTTGGCCTGAAAGAAGCAAAAGCTGTGGTTGACGCCGCTCCCGGCCCGGTGAAAGAGGGTGTATCAAAGGAAGAGGCAGAGAACATTAAGAAAACATTGGAAGAATCAGGAGCTGAAGTTGAACTTAAATAAGTTATACCTGATTACCGGGTTTACAGGTTTAGTTCCGCCACCAGGCGGAGCTAAGCCTTTTTGTCATTTTTCATAAGTTCACTTAATCCTACCAAAATGTCCTCAAAAAATACCGAACGAGTAAGTTTCGCATCCAAGAAAGATCAGCTTGAATACCCTGATTTTCTTGAGATTCAATTAAAATCTTTTTCCGAGTTCTTTCAACTCGGAACAACACCCGAGAACAGGAGGAAAGAGGGCCTTTTCCAGGTCTTCATGGAGAACTTCCCTATTACCGATACCAGGAACAACTTCGTGCTCGAATTCCTGGACTATTCAATTGACCCTCCCAGATATACTATCGATGAGTGCATCGAGAGGGGACTGACTTTCAGCGTGCCGCTGAAGGCAAAACTGAAACTTTACTGCACCGACCCCGAGCACGAGGATTTTGATACCGTCATCCAGGACGTCTACCTGGGTGTGTTACCATACATGACCGAACGGGGTACGTTCGTCATTAACGGTGCAGAACGAGTAGTCGTATCACAGCTCCACAGATCGCCCGGCGTATTCTTCGGCCAGAGCATCCATGCCAACGGCACCAAACTCTACTCAGCAAGGATAATCCCCTTCAAGGGCTCATGGATAGAGTTCGCCACTGACATCAACAACGTGATGTACGCCTACATTGACAGGAAGAAAAAGCTGCCTGTCACCACCCTCCTCAGAGCTATCGGCTTTGAAAGTGACAAGGATATACTCGAGATTTTCAACCTGGCAGAGGAACACAAGGTCTCCAAAGTCAACATCAAGAAACTGGTTGGCAGAAAGCTGGCAGCCAGGGTACTGCGTACCTGGGTTGAGGATTTCGTTGACGAAGACACTGGTGAGGTGGTCTCCATCGAACGTAACGAGGTTGTCCTCGACAGGGAAACAATCATTGAAAACGATCACGTTGACCTGATAGTCGATTCAGGGGCCAAGTCAATACTGCTTCACCGCGATGATGTGAGCCTCTCTGATTTCGCCATTATCTACAATACGCTGCAGAAAGACCCCTGCAACTCAGAAAAGGAGGCGGTACTTTACATCTACCGCCAGCTCCGCAATGCCGAGCCGCCAGATGAGGCCACTGCACGTGACATCATAGAGAAGCTGTTCTTCTCTGACAAAAGGTATGACCTGGGTGATGTCGGACGCTTCCGCATCAACCGCAAGCTCAACCTCAACATTGAGATGAGCACCAAGATCCTCACAAAAGAGGATATCATCGCCATAATACGTTACCTCATCGAGCTCATCAACTCTAAGACGGACGTTGATGACATTGACCACCTGAGCAACAGGAGGGTACGTACGGTTGGCGAACAGCTTTCGGCACAGTTCAGCGTTGGCCTCGCACGTATGGCACGCACCATCCGGGAACGGATGAACGTCCGTGACAACGAGGTCTTCACTCCCGTTGACCTGATCAACTCGAAGACTCTTTCGTCTGTCATCAACTCGTTCTTCGGCACCAACCAGCTGTCGCAGTTCATGGATCAGACCAACCCGCTTGCCGAGATAACACACAAGCGCCGCCTCTCAGCCCTCGGCCCGGGCGGTCTGTCACGCGAGCGCGCCGGATTTGAGGTCCGTGACGTGCACTACACCCACTACGGCCGCCTCTGTCCCATTGAGACACCGGAAGGACCAAACATCGGACTTATTTCGTCACTGTGCGTATATGCCCGCATCAATGAGCTTGGATTCATCGAGACTCCCTACCGTGATGTCCATGACGGGAAGGTGAACCTCAATAATTCCGATGTAAAGTGGCTTACCGCCGAGGACGAAGAGTACCTCACCGTGGCACAGGCCAATGCACCGGTAAAGGATGACGGCAGTTTCGTCAACCCCAGGGCAAAGTCAAGGCTCGGAGCTGACTACCCGTATGAGGAAATATCCAAGGTGCAGATGATGGACGTTGCTCCCAACCAGATAGCATCAATAGCAGCATCACTCATTCCGTTCCTTGAGCATGATGATGCCAACCGCGCACTCATGGGATCGAACATGATGCGCCAGGCAGTGCCGCTGGTAAGGCCCGAAGCTCCGATAGTGGGCACAGGCCTGGAGGAACAGGTGATTAAGGATTCGCGAATCCTCATCGTCGCCGAAGGTGACGGTGTTGTTGAGTATGTAGACGCCAACGAGATCGTTATCCGCTACAGCCGGACAGACGAGGAGAAGTTCGTCAGCTTCGATGATGACATAAAGCGTTACATTCTTCCCAAATACCATAAGACCAACCAGAACACCACCATCAACCTGATCCCCATCGTAAGGAAGGGAGAGAAGGTGGTTAAGGGACAGGTGCTGACCGAGGGTTATGGTACCAAGAGCGGTGAACTGGCCCTTGGCCGTAACCTGAAGGTGGCATTCATGCCGTGGAAAGGCTACAACTTCGAGGATGCAATAGTGATCAGCGAAAAGGTTGTCCAGGAAGACATCTTCACATCGGTTCATATTGACGAATACCTCCTTGAAGTGCGTGACACCAAACGCGGAATGGAGGAACTCACCTCAGACATACCTAATGTCAGCGAGGAGGCAACAAAGAACCTTGATGAAAACGGTCTGATACGGATTGGTGCACAGATCAGGCCCGGAGATATACTCATCGGCAAGATCACCCCTAAAGGCGAATCCGATCCTTCTCCCGAGGAGAAACTCCTCAGGGCTATCTTTGGCGACAAGGCCGGTGATGTGAAGGACGCTTCTCTCAAAGCCGGTCCGTCACTTGAGGGCGTTGTCATCAACAAGAAACTGTTCACCAGGGCAATCAAGGACCGCAAGGCAAAGACAGCCGAGAAACCACTGCTTGACAAGATTGACACTGATTTCAACAGGGCGGTTGAAGAGCTGAAGGCAAGACTGGTTGACAAGATCTTCATCCTTGTCAATGGCAAGACATCACAGGGTGTCAAGGATTATCTCAATGTTGACATAATTCCCAAGGGTGCAAAATTCACCCTCAAACAGCTCCAGGAGATTGATTTCCTGAATATCAACCCCAACAAGTGGACCACTGACAAGAAGAAGAATGACAGCATCAAGCAGCTCCTTCATAACTATGTGATCAAGTATAAGGAGATTGATGGTGTCTATAAGAGGAAGAGGTACAACATCACCATCGGTGATGAACTGCCCGCAGGTATTGTCAGGCTTGCCAAGGTCTATATCGCCAAGAAGCGTAAGGTCAGGGTAGGTGACAAGATGGCCGGCCGCCACGGTAACAAGGGTATAGTGGCCAAGATTGTAAGGCCGGAAGACATGCCTTTCCTGGCTGACGGAACGCCCGTTGATATCGTTCTCAATCCGCTTGGTGTGCCTTCACGAATGAACCTCGGGCAGATCTACGAGACTGTTCTGGGCTGGGCCGGCAAGGAGCTGGGTATGAAGTTCTCAACACCCATCTTTGACGGTGCGAAGCAGGAGGAGATCAATGACCTGACCACCAAGGCAGGTATACCCCGCAACGGTACCACCTACCTCTATGATGGCGGCACCGGTGAGCGTTTTGACCAGCCCGCAACAGTGGGTATGATCTACATGCTCAAGCTGGGCCACATGGTTGATGACAAGATGCACGCCCGTTCAATAGGGCCCTACTCGCTCATCACCCAGCAGCCTCTCGGTGGTAAAGCCCAGTTCGGGGGACAGAGATTCGGAGAGATGGAGGTCTGGGCGCTCGAGGCATTCGGCGCAGCCCATATACTCCAGGAGATACTTACCATCAAGTCTGATGACGTGATCGGAAGGGCCAAGGCTTATGAAGCAATAGTCAAGGGCGAACCGATGCCGCAGCCCGGCATTCCCGAGTCGCTGAACGTGCTGCTGCATGAACTGCGCGGGCTCGGACTAAGCATCAACCTTGAATAATTAAGCTGAGGATTCACTAAGACAAAAAACGAAAACATAATATGTCATTCAGAAGGGATAACAAACAGAAGACCAGCTACACGAAGATTTCGATAGGGCTGGCATCGCCGGAAGAGATTCTCGACAAGTCAAGCGGCGAGGTCCTGAAGCCTGAGACAATAAACTACCGTACTTACAAGCCTGAACGTGACGGCCTCTTCTGCGAGAGGATATTCGGACCGGTGAAGGATTATGAATGCCATTGCGGAAAATACAAGAGGATACGTTACAAGGGTATCGTCTGTGACCGTTGCGGCGTTGAGGTGACGGAGAAGAAGGTCAGACGCGAAAGAATGGGACACATTTCACTGGTGGTCCCCGTTGCCCATATATGGTATTTCAGGTCGCTGCCCAACAAGATAGGATATCTTCTGGGCCTGCCGACGAAGAAGCTTGACAGCATCATCTACTATGAGAGGTATGTTGTCATCAACCCTGGTGTCAAGGCCGTCGACGGAGTAAAATACCTTGATTTCCTCTCGGAAGAGGAGTACATGGAGATAGTGGAGACACTCCCTAAGGAGAACCAGTATCTTGATGATGACCATCCTGACAAGTTCGTGGCAGAGATGGGAGCAGAGGCTCTTTACAAACTTCTCAGCAAGCTTGATCTTGATGAGCTCTCATATTCACTGCGCCACCGCGCCAACACTGAAACTTCACAGCAGCGCAAGAGCGAGGCTCTTAAGAGGCTCCAGGTGGTAGAGGCTTTCAGGGAGTCAAAGAATATCAACAGGCCCGAGTGGATGATTGTCAAGATAGTGCCGGTCATTCCTCCTGAACTGAGGCCTCTCGTACCGCTAGATGGCGGTCGTTTTGCCACCAGTGACCTTAACGACCTTTACCGCAGGGTGATAATCCGTAACAACCGTCTCAAGAGACTGATAGAGATAAAGGCTCCGGAAGTTATTCTCCGTAACGAAAAGAGAATGCTACAGGAAGCTATTGACTCTCTCTTTGACAACTCGCGCAAGGCCAACGCCGTCAAGACTGATGCCAACAGGCCTCTTAAGTCGTTGTCAGACAGCCTGAAAGGTAAGCAGGGGCGCTTCCGTCAGAACCTTCTCGGTAAGAGGGTTGACTACTCTGCCCGTTCAGTTATCGTCGTTGGTCCGGAGCTCAGGCTTCACGAGACAGGTATCCCGAAGGATATGGCAGCCGAGCTCTACAAGCCGTTCATTATCCGCAAGCTTATTGAACGCGGGATAGTCAAGACGGTCAAGAGCGCCAAAAAGATCGTTGACCGGAAGGATCCTGTGGTATGGGACATCCTCGAGAACGTTCTCAAGGGTCACCCTGTGCTGCTTAACCGTGCACCGACACTTCACAGGCTGGGTATCCAGGCCTTCCAGCCGAAGCTGATTGAGGGCAAGGCAATCCAGCTGCACCCGCTCGTATGTACGGCTTTCAACGCTGACTTCGACGGTGACCAGATGGCAGTTCACCTGCCGCTCGGTAACGCTGCAATACTGGAGGCACAGATGCTGATGCTCGCATCGCACAATATCCTCAACCCGGCCAACGGAGCTCCTATCACCGTGCCGTCTCAGGACATGGTCCTCGGGCTTTACTACATCACCAAAGCCCGCAAGAGCACCGAGACTATCAAGGTGAAGGGAGAAGGAACAGTCTTCTATTCACATGAAGAGGTACGTATTGCATATAACGAAAACAAGGTTGACCTCCATGCAATTATAAAGGTCAAGGTAAATGATATCGTTGACGGACAAAAAGTCAACCACCTGATTGAGACCACGGTAGGACGCGTTCTCTTCAATGAGTTCGTGCCCGAGGAGGTCGGATACATCAATGAACTGCTGACGAAGAAGTCGTTGAGGGACATCATCGGCACAGTGCTGAAGAAGGCAGGGACTGCCAAGACCGCAGACTTTCTTGATGCAATCAAGGACCTCGGATTCAGGATGGCGTTTACCGGAGGCCTTTCGTTCAACCTTGACGATGTCATCATCCCGCAGGAGAAGGAGATGTTCGTACAGGAGGGTTACGAGCAGGTTGACGAGGTGCTATCCAACTACAGCATGGGCTTTATCACAAACAATGAGAGATACAACCAGATCATCGATATCTGGACCCATGTAAATGCCCGTCTTACACAGAGCCTCATGAAGCAGTTGTCAAATGACAAGCAGGGTTTCAACTCGGTATACATGATGCTTGACTCGGGCGCCAGGGGTTCGAAGGAGCAGATCCGTCAGCTGTCAGGAATGAGGGGTCTGATGGCCAAGCCTCAGAAATCAGGAGCTACCGGTTCGGAGATTATCGAGAACCCTATCCTTTCGAACTTCAAGGAAGGACTGTCAGTACTGGAGTACTTCATCTCCACACACGGTGCCCGTAAGGGTCTTGCTGACACAGCACTCAAGACTGCTGACGCAGGTTACCTTACACGCCGTCTTGTTGACGTCTCCCAGGATGTCATCATCACTGAGGAGGACTGCGGAACACTTCGCGGCCTGGTTGCCACAGCAATCAAGAATAACGAGGATGTTGTTGAGTCACTGTATGAAAGGATCCTTGGCCGAACCACTGTACATGATATCTACAACCCGCTTACCGGAGATCTTATAATCTCTGCAGGGGATGAGATCACTGAGGAAGTTGCCGCCAATATTGACCAGTCGCCCATCGAACAGGTGGAGATCCGTTCGGTTCTTACCTGTGAGTCAAAGAAAGGTGTCTGTGCCAAGTGTTACGGCCGTAACCTCGCCACCGGAAGGATGGTGCAGAAGGGAGAGGCTGTCGGTGTGATAGCCGCACAGAGTATCGGTGAACCCGGAACACAGCTTACCCTCCGTACGTTCCACGTCGGTGGTACTGCCTCGAACATCACCACCGAATCCAGCCTTATTGCAAGGTACGGCGGTATTGCAGTAATTGACGAACTGAGAACCGTTGCCAAAAAAGATCCGGAGAAGGGTATCATCAATATCGTTATCGGCCGTCTTGCCGAGCTCAGGATTGTAGACAAGACAACGGGTATTGCTCTTACAACGCATACCATACCTTACGGCAGCAGGCTCTATGTCAAGCCAAACCAGGAGATTCAGAAGGGTGAGCTTATCTGCGAATGGGATCCGTTCAACGCAGTCATCATATCCGAGGTAACCGGCAAGGTGGCATTTGACAATCTCATTGAAGGCGTGACCTTCCGTGAGGAGTCTGACGAGCAGACAGGCTTCAAAGAAAAGGTGATCATTGAGAGCAGGGACAAGACCAAGAACCCGACCATCAAGATCATGTCTCCCGAGGGAGTTGAGATCAAGTCATACAACCTTCCCGTGGGGGCTCACCTGGTTACCGACCTCAACAAACTGGTCGATGCCGGTGACACTATCGTCAAGATACCAAGGGCAGTAGGAAAGTCCGGTGACATCACGGGAGGTTTGCCCAGGGTGACCGAGCTCTTTGAGGCCCGCAACCCGTCTAACCCGGCCATCGTGACCGAGATTGACGGTGAGGTTACCTATGGCAAGATCAAGAGAGGTAACAGGGAGATAACCATCACATCAAAGTCAGGTGAGATGAAGAAGTACCTGGTGCCGCTGTCAAAACAGATTCTTGTGCAGGAGAATGACTATGTCAGGGCAGGCACATCACTCTCTGATGGCGCGATAACACCTTCAGACATCCTTGCCATCAAGGGGCCCACAAAGGTCCAGGAATATATTGTCAATGAGGTCCAGGAGGTTTACCGTCTCCAGGGTGTGAAGATCAATGACAAACACTTTGAGACCATCGTCAGGCAGATGATGCGCAAGGTTGAGATAATTGACCCGGGTGATACCAAGTTCCTTGAACGACAGATTGTTGACAAGCTGGAGTTCATGGATGAGAATGACTGGGTGTATGGTAAGAAGATTGTGCTGGAGGCAGGTGACAGCCAGACACTGAAACCGGGCATGATAATCACGGCCCGCAAGCTCAGGGATGAAAATTCTCTGCTCAAGCGCCGTGACCTCAAGCTGATAGAGGCAAGAGATGCAGTGCCTGCAACATCTCAGCAGGTGCTTCAGGGTATAACCCGCGCCGCACTGCAGACGAACAGCTTCTTCTCAGCTGCATCATTCCAGGAGACAACAAAGGTACTCAATGAGGCTGCCATTCTCGGGAAGGTCGACTTCCTTGAGGGTCTCAAGGAGAACGTCATCGTCGGACACCTCATTCCGGCAGGTACCGGTCTCAGGGAGTACAACAACATCATTGTAGGGTCTCTCGATGATTATGAATCACTTGTACATGCCGGGCAGAATCCCAGCGAAGTGGAACAGGACTAAAATCAGAGGATCATGTCAGACATCAAGAATCAGGGCCAGTTTAACATTGAACTCAGCGAGGATGTTGCCGAGGGGGTATATTCAAACCTGGCAATCATAACCCATTCACCGGCGGAGTTTGTGATCGATTTCGTCCGGATAATGCCTGGCGTGCCCAAGTCAAAGGTCAAATCGAGGATCATTCTGACCCCCGAACATGCAAAGAGACTGGTAGCAGCGCTGAGTGACAATATTGCCAAGTATGAGGCTGTTCACGGCCCGATTCGCGAAGTCAAAGGATCAGGCCCTGTAATGCCGGTCACTTTCGGGGGACCCACAGCACAGGCATGATTCATGAATATACTGAAGATAAGCCGGTTGTGAAAACAACCGGCTTTCTTATGTGTGCCCGGCATGGGCGATAACTATAGGGTGAGAGTCCCGAACGCGCCTTGACAGTAGGAAGCGTTAGCCAAAGGCAAGGGTGCCCATCGTGAGATGGGATCTGAAGGAAGCCGGAGGCAAAGTCCCGGTCTGACGAACAGGAACTTCATATAAGGCTTAAGGTTGCAGGATAAGTTTGCATAACAAAGCGAAGTCCGATACTGTCCGGAGCAGCCAAGGTAAATGAAGCAGACAGATGGGATGAAAGTTATCGTTCTTACCCGGGGAGATCT
>ENA-UOOK01005116-UOOK01005116.1-fermentation-metagenome-genome-assembly--contig:-NODE-5116-length-13436-cov-14.869741_pt1 | contig 13436 bp, 13 predicted proteins | sample MGYA00245777_ERZ724023 | MGnify/ENA primary metagenome ERZ724023 (study PRJEB28704, sample SAMN03018312) | fermentation metagenome | biome: anthropogenic terrestrial biome; feature: soil... | reverse complement strand
TTTTCGTAAATTCCGACCACCTTGACCGTGCCAAAGCCCGAATCCGACCACCTCATGGGGAAGTGCGAAAAACGCCCAGCACTGCTGGGCGAAGTAGTTGGCGGGAGGGCGCTTGCGACCACCCGCCTTTATCCTGCTCTTTTTTCGACCGTAGAGGCCGCATGAGGGTTCTGTATACTTTGGATGAGAAGCGGGGTTCTGACAGCTCTGCACAAAGCCCTCAAAATTGGTTGTATTCGGTTTGGCGGGTAAACCTGTCACCCAGACCCGCAAAAGCCCACACAGGGGCGAACAGGGGGCAACGCTGGGTGACGGGGGCAGTAGGGCGGTACGCTACTTCATCTCCATGCCAGAATAACCTTGGGTAGGCTCGGATTGGCAAAGTTCTGTTTCTCTTAGGCTGAAAGAAGAAAGCGGATAGAACTCCCGGTCAAACTCGCCCAAGCCGTGCCGTTTCAGAAATTCATCATTGCTGGCATTAATGCCGAGATCCTCTTTGCCGTATGAGTCAGTACAGGCGTATATTTCCTCTATGCTGCCGTCCTCCATTCGGAGAAACATTCCGGCCTTAATCTCATTGCCGTGCTTATCAAAATACTGCATCATTGCTCATCCGCCTGCCTCGGCTCTGCGGTCTGCCTGATTTTTTCTTTCTGTTTTTTAGGCAAAGTGCTTGGCGGGATTTCGATATCGGCACTTTCATCGATGTATTCCCGCACATTGGCAGGGACGAATTTTTCATAAAGGCGCTGGAGCTGGTCGCAAAGCTCCTGCTCCAAGTCCGCATCTTTCTTCTCCATATAGCGTTTGACCGCCCGGAGTTTTTCGGCATCCATTTGTACGGTGATGGCTTCTTTTTTCATATTGAGTGTCCTCCCTTGAATTTTTTATTGGTATCAGTGCCGCAAAACAGAAAGAAAAAACCAGCCTGTTTACGGCAAATAGTTTCTCGGATTCTTCTGCGCACCGTTCACTCTCACCTCAAAGTGCAGATGATTTCCGGTGCTTCGCCCTGTGGAACCTACCTTTGCAACGGTTTCTCCGGCCTTCACCGTCTGCCCCTCACGGACGAGGATTTGGGAACAGTGTCCGTATAGGGTGACCATTCCATTCCCATGGTCAATGGTCAGATAGTAGCCGTAGCCGGTGTTTCCGCAGACCACAGTTTTCACTGTCCCCGCCTTTGCCGAGCGGATGGCAGTTCCTTTGGAGGCGCCAAGGTCAAGGCCGGTATGTCCCGCCCATTCCCCTGTGAGGGGGTCTGTCCTGCCGCCGAATTCCGAGGTCACCATGGAACGCCAGCCGCTGCCGAGGGGAGAAATAAAGCCATCGGCAGAAGATTTTTGTGCCTCGGCGTAGGGTCTGCCGTACAGAACCTGATTGCCGGAATCGAATAAGTCCCGGTAGACGACCTGTCCTCTGGAGGAGGAAGCGTCAACCACTTTGCCGTCACCGGCGTAGATTCCCACATGGGTGATGTTCATAAAACGGCCGTTAGGTTTATGGCTCCAGAACACCAAATCACCGGGAGCAAGACTTGATTTTGGAATGGTCAGCCCATTGTCCACGCAGTATTTTCCCTGCGCCGCAGCCGTACCGGGAAGATTTACCCCCAGCTTTTTGTACACCCACCGCACAAGATAGCTGCAGTCGGTGTAGCTTCCTTGTCCACGCAACTCTTGGGAGTAGGGATCACCGAGGCGGGAAAGGCCGAGGCGGACAGCTTCAGCTCCCACCTCACCCACAGGCAAGTCAGAAAAGAAACCGTCAAGCTGGTCTGGAGTCCACCCCTCCCACATGGTGAAATCATCATCCTCGGCCGGAGCTCCGATACCGTATAAGGCACGGTAATAGATTTCATTGGCGTTTGCCTGATCCTCATAGGTAATAGCTCTGCCGAACAATGTCCTGATGTTGTTGTAGATGGCAGGCAGAGAGGTAATGGGAACAGCCACGGTATAAGTTTCCTCTGAGGTTGTTCCGTCATCATTTTCCACGGTGCGGGTACGTTCCTCGTAGGTCACAAAGCAGTCCACATATTTCCGGTGTTCCAACCGGGAGGGGGCTTCAGCGCCGAAAAACAGAGAATAAAAAATAGCCTTGATTTGGTAATCGTCAAGGCTGTCACCATCCTCCATCTGCGCATTCACTGTGGCAATGGCTCCGTCTATGAGGGTAAAGCTCTGCCGCATATCCCTGATGTATTCCCTGTAATCCGCAGGCATACTCCCCGGAATCACACCGCCATGGAAGCACAGCTCCACGGCAGTGTTGTTGTGGTTGGTGGTGCCGGAGAGCAAGGAGCAGACCAGCACGATAATTAAAATAAGCGGTGACAGGACGGCGGCAATAATCCAGCCTACGGTTTTTCGGATTCGCTCATCCGAGAGTGCGGCAGCGGCGGCTTTTGCAACAGCCGTAATGGTAGCGGGATCTGCCATGCTATCACCACCATTTCAAGCCGCCAAAACCGAACAGGTTCTGCTGTTCCGGCTCCGGCTCGCATTCCATGAGCTGCTCGGTATAATCTATCGCCTGTTCCAAAACAGCGGTATCAAACCCTGCGGTTTTGTAGCCTTCGTGGATAGTATTGTAATAATAGTCGGAGGGATAGCCCAACCGATGCCCCGGCGTCATAACGTAGACCATGGCTGAAACAGTCTTGCCGTCCAGCGGAAGGTCTATGATTTCCTTGTCGTAAAATCTGGGAAAGCCTTCATAAACATCGAGGGCAGCCTCGTCTTTCGGCGTGATCTTCCACAGCAAGACAGGAACAGAAGAACCCTCGCAAGGCTCAATGGTAGCCACCGCACCGTGCCTGCCTCCCCGAAATACAAGGGCATAATCCTTTATCTCGGAAGCCCCGACCACCTTGGCGGTGGGGCATCTCCCAGCCATCTGCGGCAGATTGAGGTTGCTGCCATAGGCAATATACAGTTTGTTTTTCATACGATCTCCTTTACATTGACATAGTAAAAGCGGAGGACTGTTCTTCCTCCGCTTCCATTACAGTTTCCGTCACAGCTTCTTCCGGTGGAGCCTGCTCCTGCGACCGCTCCGCTTCACGCTTTTGCCGCAGCCGTTCTTTTTGCCTTTCTGCCTGTGCCGGGTCTTTCCATGCGATGCAGCCCTCCAAGTGATCCAGCAGATGCTTACGGGCCGTTTTAAATTCATCCCCAATCATACCAAGGCGCAAAAGCCACACCCGAAAGGTGTATTTTTCATTGGTGGACTGTGTTTTTGTCGGGCTTGCCGACCGCTGGTTGAGCGCCTGTGCGGTCATGGCGAGGCAGAACTGCACATATGCTTTGATTTTTCCGGCATGGAGGTCCCCATTGAAAGCACGGAATTCCACCGTGCCTTTCTGGAACACGCTGTGCAGATTTAAACAGTGGTAGCGGCTGTGATGATAATGCTCATGGCTGCCATCTCTGCCGTTGTACCAGATACGTTTTAGTTGGTCGAGGGAAGTGGGTTTCTGCCGGTTGATCCGCTCTAAAAAGGCAGGGTCAATCTTTTGGCAGTAGCTGTTTTCTCTGCCCCGCGAAACCTTTAATGCCTTATAAATCATATCCTCCTTGGCCGCCATGATGTTGACCAGATTGCGGAGTTTTGGAGCATCAAAGGGAGCGGCATTGATGTGGATATGGATACCGCAGGAGGAATTCACAAATGCCCCGGCTTCCCGGAGCTTGCGAATCAATTCCTGCACAGTTTCGATATCCTGGTACTGGCAGATGGGGCTGACCAGCTCCACGCTGTAGTTCCTGTCGGCGCTGACTTTTCTGCGGCCGTCCTTCTTTTGGCAGTCAATACTGCCGTCGCTCATGACCTTCCATTTGCGCCGCTGGCTGTCACAGGCATAATAGGCATCGTAGAAGCTGCCTTCATATTCCTTTGTCGTACCGAAATGTTCTGCAATCACCTCGGCGGCACGGCTTCGTGTAATCCCGGTCATTTCAATTTCAATCCCGAAATTCTGACCCTGTATCTCCATTTACCCACCGCCTTTACCACATCCTGTGCTGCAGGGTAAGGTCTTTTTCCTGTGACAGTCCCGCTGTTTGGGCAGCAGAGTTGATAAATCCGCACAGCCGTTCCCTGCGCCAGGTATCAATCAGGTACCGTCCGCATTCCTCATTGAGAGCATTGATTTTCAAGACTGTATCCCGCACACACTCCGAGATAGCGGCAGGATCACCCTCTGCGGATACGAGATCATCGATGTACTCATCCAGAATCTTTCCCATGAGGGACACATCCTCCGGCGTATAATGGTAGCCGCCGGCGTAAGGGTTGGGGTATTCCTTTCCGTCCATGCAGCACCGGAGATACTCCAAAATAGCAGGGCGTTCTTCGTGATCCGCTTTTTGGTACTTCTCCATAAAAGCTAAAATATCCGCTTCCCGGTTCGGAGTGTAGCGGATAAAAGACAGCATATCATCGAGGATACCCGCCTTGTTTTCTTTCTGATTTTGAAGTCTGCCCATGACTTTTTCCCCCTTCTTCATTATCTGCCGCCTGCCTTTCCGAATAGCTTTTCCTTGTAGGCAGGGGCATGGACCGCAAGGTTATACCGCTCAATGCCGCATTTGTAGAGGCACACACCACGCTGGGGGAAGCGAATCAGGTTGTATTCGGATTCCTCCAACTGGAGGCTGTCGATATAAAACTGCTTGTCGATGTTCCCGGCATTAAAGAGGAAAGAGTGAGTAGGAATGGAGAACAGCGGTTTCGTCAGCTCCCTGATGCCCTCGATGTTGAATGTGTACCACCCCTACGTTGCCGCAAGGCATACGCAGGGTAGATACTTTGTTGTGATAGGTAATTCTTTGAAGTTATCTCCGAATTTTCCCCCACCTCACACCGGGCATGCGCCTTTCAGCGCACCCGGCGTACCATCAATTTGATTTCATGGCCCTCCTGGGCTTTCACACAACCATAAACCTCACGGCGCATGGTCGCTTAACAGATTTCAGTTGTTAAGTTTATCTCTGAACGAGATGATTTTGCGTTTGACTTTTGCCTCTGTACTTTGCGGGATTTCTTTACCGTGTATCTGCTTGTGACATTCGGTGCAGACCCACGCCAAATTGGGGACTTTATTCAGCTGATTCAATGGAAGTTTGGGATAAACGTGGTGACATTCACGTTGTTCTGTGTGTAAAAGTTGCCATTTGCAGCAACGGCAGACCATTTTATCTCGGTTAAAAGCATACTCACGGTTCATGTAGTATTCAAAGTTGTATTTGCCATTGTAGGCTGACATTTTGAGCTTTTCAGAGTTATACAGAGCGGGGCGGTCGCGGGGTAGTTGCTTTTTAGCGGAGCAGTATTTCTGGTAGAGCATTCTTCCCTCGGCAGTATAAGGGGTCATGTTTTGGTTAAACGGTTTCTTTTCATACTGCACATGGGTAAGAAATGCGTAGGTGATGCCAACCCATTTTCCTTGATAATTCACGGCAAAGGTCTTGGTTTCATGCCCCTCATGCCTTGCAGGAAGGTTGCTTAACTTCTGTAGCTCAACCTTCATCTGCAAATAATTTTTAGGGTACATTCGCTTCCAGACCGCAAACACCATGCTGTTCACCCTGTAATCAATCATGTTAAAGGCGTAGGAACTAATGCTGCTTTTGATGTATTCCGATATGCCCATGATGACCGAATTTACATATTCAATTTGGGCTACTCGACAATTCAATGCTTTGTGTTCCTTGATTTCCCGAATTGCCAAGCGTAGGTTTTTAATTTTTTTACCCAATTTGATGTAATCAGGGTAGGGCTTCGCCACCCACCATACTATCTGCTTGCTTTTGTTTTTCTCACTTTTTGCTACTCTGATATTGAACCCAAGGAACTTTACCCCATTTGCCTTCATGTTTGTTACGACCGTCTTTTCTTCAGATATTTCGAGCTTCAGACGATGCGCGAAGTATTTGGAGAGTTCCTTTTTCAGCCTATACGCTTCTTTTTCAGCAGTGGTTAGAATAACCCAGTCGTCGGCAAAACGGATATTATACTTCGGGAAAATTCCCTGTTGCCGTAGTTTCCTCATATCACTGCTTTTCAGTTTGAGCTTTGGGAATGGGTGATAATATTTGCGCCCGACGTACCAATCAAAGTCGTTGAGATACACATTTGCAAGTAATGGTGAGAGGACACTGCCTTGACCTGTCCCGACCGATGTGTCGAAAAACAAATCTTTTTCCATATAGCCCGCTTTCAACATTTGGCTGATGATTTTCACAAGCCGCTTGTCGTGTATTCCCATTTTCCACAGTTTTCCTAGTAGTATCCTGTGATTGATATTGTCAAAGCAACCCTTTATGTCACCCTCTAATGCGTAAGTCGGCATACTACCCGACTTGTTTGAACCGTTAATGATGTTCACTATATCTCGTACAGCGTGCTTTTGTGCCCGATACGGTCTGAAACCATAGCTGTGAGGATAAAATTTTGCTTCGCATATTGGTTCAATGATAATTCTGATGCATTCCTGTATAATGCGGTCAAGCATGGTGGGAATGCCCAGAGGTCTTTGCTTGCCGTTCGCCTTTTCAATATATATTCGCTTGGCGGGTTTGGGCTTGTAGTCGCTCACTGTACTGCGAATTAGCTCTATCACTGCTTCTTTTGGCATTTGCAGATACTTGTCCATTTTGTTGCGGTCAACACCTGCGGTCTTGCTGCCTGCGTTTGCTTTGATGTTGTGAATTGCCGTAATGATTGTCACTTCATTACAGATTGCTTCCATTAAACCTGTGAACGCTGTTCCTTGTTTGGATTTTTCGTACAGCAGGTCGGTTAATTTTCTGAGCTCTGTTTCGTTTGAAAATCCAGCGTTTATATGCACAAAGCAATCACTTCCTTTGTAGTTCGCTACCCATATTTCAGGGAGTTACGGATTTTCGATTTTGAAATCTGTTAATCAAATTGACTCGTCCCCTTCGCCGTGGGGCATTTCAGCCCCTTGTAATTGGCTTTCCCAATCGCAGACTACTATGGGACGGCTGACTTCCTGCACACTTCATCATGCTGCAACACTCCATGCACAGGCTCTCAAACGTTCCTAAATCTCTATCTTTTTATGCTGAACCCTTAGGTTGTTACCTTACACCGTGAAAATTGAGCATACTTTGAATTACAGTTGTCGTATGCTTTCCCAAGTCATTTCAGACTTTGAGCGAGTACCCCCAAAGACTACGGAAATACCCCTTTTCATTTGCTGGTCTTTCGACCCTAAACCTTTACGATGCTGCATAACTTTTTCTATCATAACCATAGGTTCAAGATGACCGCATTATATAGCCCTTGTTGCCAAGAACATCAAATTACGACTTTACCACGCTTTGCACCATAGGCGATTACAGCCGCCTAACGCACAGTGGAGTATCATCTTCTCGTGCCGCCATAGATTTTAACATTTCATCATCGGCGTTAATTCTGCACGGCAAGGGTACTGCCCCCTTGAATTCGAGATTTAAGTTCTCATCAGTATTTTCTAACGTTTAGTGCAACTGACGGGTGCTTTTCACTTAGCCTGCTAAGCTAAATTTATGCACAACGTTTCGCACAGTCCTCCAAATTCTGAGATGCCAGAATTACCGCCGACTCCTTTTTTCTGACCCGCTTCATGAAATTTCGGATATACTCAATCGCAGTCAGATTGGTCAGGAACAGATACAGCTCATCAATGGATGCGGCGGTGTTGCCTTCGGTCAGGAGCTTGTCACTCATGAAGGAAAGCACATTGAACAGCAGGGCGTTTTTTACGTTCCGGCTGGCTTGCAGCAATCCTTTGACGCCGAACACAATAAAGCGGTCGGAGGTCACGTTGGTGTGGCCGTTGAAGAATTTGCTTTCTGCGCCCATGCACATGGAGTGGAGCCCCAGCAGGATTTCCTGCAGCAATTCCTGCGGATAGAGCTGATATTTGGTTTTGTCATATCCCCTGAACTCATCGTCAATGAGGGCGTAAAGGTCCGATAAAATAGGATAGTCTGTGGCTGCAAGGCTCCTGAAATCAGTGCGGTCGCTGATGCCAAACTTTTCGTACAGCTTGCCCAGCATGATTTCTATGGCGTCGATATGGCGGTCGGAGAAATCCTTATAACAGCGGAAAAAATCCTTGAGAAAAGAAATGTGCTGACTGAGCTTGGTGGACTGGCGGAATGCCTGGGGAGCATCGGCATCCTCCGGGCTGCCTCCTTCATCCCATGTTTTAGGCTCCAGCGGATTGATCCGGTATTGCCCTCTCATCAGGTCGATGAAACAGCCGAAGCTCTCCGCGAGGTCAATGTATTCATGCTCAGGATCAAGGCACAGCACGGCCTTGCCCGATTCGAGGATGTTGCAGAGGATGAGCTTAAGAAGATAGCTCTTGCCCTGGCCTGAGTTGCCGAGGATCAAAATGTTCGCATTCGTCTTGTCATCGTCACGCTTATCAAAGTCCACGATGATATTTGAGCCAAATTTATCACGGCCAAGATAGAAACCGCGGGGATCGGTCTTGCCGCTGTAATTGAAGGGATAAAGGTTTGCTACCGAACTGGCGGGCAAAACCCGTTCAAACTGGCTGCCAAATACATTCCGACCCGCAGGACCGACAGACAGAAAGCCCTCGCGCTGGCGCAGTATCAGCCGATCCACATTGAGTTTTGAACGAACCAGCTCGGTCAGAACATCGGTCTGGAGGAGCTTTAAATCGTCCAAATTGTTCGATGTCAGCTCAATAAAAACAGCGCAGTGGAGGAGCGGCTCACGGTTTCGGTGCATGGAGGACACCAGTGTGACCACATCCTGCAAATTGCTTTCGGCGGTGACTGTCTGCTGGAGATCGTTGGTGCTGCTCTTATCCATGCGGTTTTTATTGGCCGCGTTATGGATGATTCTCTTTTCCTCGGCCGCCGTTACCTGTCTGGTGTAGATGCGCAGGGTCACACCGTCCTTTTCCCCAAGGTGACGCAGGATGGCCTGCTCGTCGGTTGCGGTAGGATACTCACGGAGAGCCCAGACACACCGATAGGTGTTGCCGCATATAAAATGGTCCGTATTGAACTTGATGATTCCCGGTGCGATCATGTCAAGAAAATCCTTGATTTTCGGCTCTGTCGCCCCAGCATCAGCCTTTGTTTTTCTGATTTTAGGCATGAAAAAATACCTCCTGTCCAGCCGAGGGAGGTTCCACGCCTTTTGGCCGCAAGGTATCTCCCTACGGCCTATTGAATTTTACTTATTCTCCGAGAATCACCCAGCGCTCGCCATCGTAATCCTCATACATCTCAGTAGTGACATTTTGCTCATAGTAGACTCCAAGCAGGCGCTTGGTATCGGCTTCACCGGCTCTGCGCGCAGTAAAGCCCTGATCCTTGAGGCTCTTTTCAATGCGGGAGAGGTAGGGCCCTACGTCCTTTTCTTTTTCTCCACGCAAGCGGATGATGATTAAAAATTCCCGCGCTGTTGCCATCTGCACTTGCATACGGTCAAGGGCGGTCATGTCCTGTGCCAGCATCTTTCGGATGACAGGATTCTGCTCGGCATCCATCCTGGCTTTCAGATAGCTCTTGTTGTCCTCAAAGTTTTCACGGCTGTTAAGGCACAGCATTTCAATATCCGAGATGCCTTTCAGCACGTTCATAAGGGCATAAATCCTTGCCCCGATGCTGGAATCGGACAGGACGCTGATGTTGGTGGGTTTAACCATAAAAAATACCAGCTCACCATGGGGAGTCACAAGGCTGTAGCCTGTGATGTCCTCGATGCCGATGAGCTGGCGGGTGGAGGCTTTCTCCCTTGCCTCCTGTTTCTTTTTTCTGTTCATATTCATGCCCTCCATTCATAGGATTGCTGCTTTCCGAAGAAGAAAGCGGCGGCATAGCGGATAAAATCGAGGATACTCACGTCCTCAAAACGTATGGATAAAAAGGCATAGAGCGCCGTCAGGACGATGGGCGGCAGCCAGCCGAGCTGGGAAAGGGCAAAGACAGAAATCAGGCAAAGGGCGCCGATAATTCCGATGTCCCGCAGCTCCCACAGCCACAGGGTAGCTTTTGACTTTAAGTTGTCGGGGTAGATATACATGGGGGTGATTCCTCCTGTTCCTCATGGATTTTTCGCAAAAAATAAGCGATACCGCGAAGGACAAAGTCCACACATGGTATTGCTACGCTGTTGCCAAGCGCCTTGTATCTGGCGCTGTCCGATGCTCCCGGTATCAGCGTCCAGCCGTCGGGGAAGCCCTGGAGCCGCTCACACTCCAAGGGGGTGAGTCTACGGATGAGGTTGCGCCGCTCCACGATGCATTTGTCCTGACTGACATACTGGCTTCCCACACCTTTCTCATCTCCACGGCAGAGAGCGCCCACCACCTCCTGATAGGGTTCACATACCGCATGGCGGTCGCTGGTGGTAATGGTATAGCTGATGTCGGGCTGACAGCCGAGTCCGTTGCCGCCGTTCTCCGGCTCCCGGTCAATGGTGTTGCCGGCAATACAGATAGTTTCTTGCAAAATAGGACTTCCCACGAGCGGGACATTGTTACCGCCGGTACCGTAGGTTGAGGTTACAGTAGGGGCTACCTCCAACGGTCCGTTATATCTACAATCCTTAGCATGGTTATCAAACAGCACCGGCTGGTTGTTTCCGCTCATGCCTGCACTGGCAGTGATGGTTGGACAGATGCCGACGCCGATTTCTGCGCCTCCCTGCTGGGTCGCCATAACCAGCGGCTGATGACCATGCTCCTGGGCGCGGAGCGCACCTGTGATATCCTCTGTGCAGTGCATCTGGCTGCCACCTTGATCGTTTAGGCAAAGCACCGATGGAGCAGTACCGGTTTTAATAGTGGGCGAACATTCTGACTGATAACCGATTCCTCTGGCCTCTGCGCGCCGCTGGTGATGGAGGTATGAACCTCCGGAGTGAGAAAGTAATCGCCGTCACCTTTGCTGATAACTCCTGCCGCAAACAGAAGTCCTGCCGGGTTTCTTCCGCCGCCCCCATCCGCTCCGGCAAGAGTGGGCGCCACACCCTCCGGCGTGAACACACGGCTTTGCTGGGTATCCCAGCCATTCAGACAATTTGGCTGGGACACAAGGGGAGGATGACCTCCCATGCCTGCACGGAGCGTGGGCGTTACTTCTTCAGTGATATCCATCCGTTCCCCGCCATGATCGTTTAAACATATCAGCGGCTGCTGAGTGACAAACGTCTGCATTTGCATATTGCGGGTAGCCAGCAGGGCGCCGGATATGCCGTCCAGATCAATTACCTCGTCCCTTTGGTTGACATGAAAGGCACTGATTTTTTCGGCATCCGCCACAAAGGTCTGCTGTTTCATGCCGGGGCTGGCACCCAAGGCTCCGGCTACATTCTGGAGGTCTCGCACTTCATCACGCTGGTTGGCGGCAAAGGCTATCGCTGTTTTTTCTTCTGTCTGGATATACCCATGCCCGCCGCCTTCGCCGCCATAAAGAGAGGGCCATGTTCCGGTTTCCTCAAAGATGCGGCGGCTCTGCACATCCCATGGGGTCAGGCAAGCTCCGCCTGTATCATTAGTGCCTCTTTGAGTTGGGGAGGCAGCTCCTTGCCCCTGGCTTCCGCTCTCCGCAATATCCCCAAACAGGCCGTCTTGCTTAAATAGTATTTCGGGTGCGGTTGTGCCTCCAAAATCTGCGACAAGGAAGATGCGACGGCGACGCTGGGCGACTCCCCAGAATTGAGCGTCCAGGACACGCCAAGCCAAGCTGAATTCATCTCCCAAAATGGCAGCCCCAGCAGATTCCCAGCGCCCGGACTCAGGTCGAGGCACATTACAGGTACTGTCTTTGATGCGGACGATCTCCTCGATGACCGCCCGGAAGTCCTCCCCCTCTGCGGAGCTGAAGGCTCCGGGGACATTCTCCCAAACGAGGTATCGAGGTCGAACAAGGTGAGCTGGTACGTTTCGCTGCTCATCGGCTTTTCTCATCTCCTTTGCAATTCGGGTCTGCTCCATAAACAGGCCGGAACGCTCACCCGCCAAGCCCCGGCGCTGGCCAGCGACCGATAAATCTTGGCAGGGTGAGCCGCCACAAATGACATCCACAGGCGGCAGTTTCGCTCCGTCCAGCTTTGTAATATCCCCGACATGGCGCATTTCGGGGAATCGGATTTTCGTCACTTCGATAGGAAAGGCTTCGATTTCACTGGCCCATACGGGAGTGAACCCATTGCGGACGGCGGCAAGGGGAAAGCCTCCAATCCCATCGAAGAGGCTCCCCATGCGCATCATCAGACCATCCTCATCGCCTGTATGGGAGCCTCGGCCGGTACGGTGTTTTTTACTCTGCCAATGACAAAGCCGTTTTCCTGTTCCATTACCCGGCACACCGGGATGCCGAGCCTGACCGCTTCCTCAATTTCAAGGTGCATCCCGAAGGAAATACGGTCGCCATAGCACCACAGCTCGTCACAGCGGGGGAGCACGGCAAGCCCCATATCCAGACCGAGCTGGCGCTCCTGCGGCTTGGAATCATCAAGAAGCTGCGGATATAACAGATGGGGCGCAAAAAAAGCGTGCCCCTCATTCATCACATGGCGGCACGCTCTCTGGGCATATTTGGTATTCTGTTCGATGCCCCCTGCATAAGGGGACGCTACATAGATTAGTTTCATAGGCTTTTCCTTTCATAATTATTTCGGAGCTACCGCCTGTACGATGGTGCGGGTGGTGTTGACGGCTGCCTGTGCGGTATACACGGCGCTCATCACATTGGCCTTTGTGCTGGTATCAAGCCCGAAGGCTCCGGCGATTCGCGGCACCTCTCCCGCAGCCAGCATCAGACCAAGCCCCAGCAGGGCATGGGTTCGCAGGACCATAAGCCCTGCCGTGAGGATGGTTGCCTGCAAAAATGTGGTCAGGCACAGACCAATGATCTGCTTGCACCACTGTGTAAAGCCGTCGATATAGCCGCGGGGAACGGAAAACATATACAGGCTGCCCACGGCGATCTGGATCAGCAAAATGCCGCCGCGCTTCAGATTAGCAAAGAACACCTTAATGACCGCATAGCCCATCATGATAATCATAAAGAGCAGCAGGATGGGGCTGGTAATGACAGACAGTCCGCCGAACACGCCGGAGCCCATGGCGCCGCCGATGTCCGCCGAGCTGCCAAGCTCGGAAATGATGTTTCCGGCAAGGTCGCCAAAGCTGGTTCCATACCCGGTGATGCCCGCCGTGAGGCTGCTCTGGAGATTGACCGAAAGCTTGAACAGCTCCACCGGTACGATGGTAAAAAGAGACACCGCCATAAAGCCCTTGATGGCGTTTAAAGCGGTGTCCTTTACGCTGCCCCGGCCGTGCTGGTATTCTATGCCGGTTTCAAACACCGACACCACCAGCCCGGTTCCGTACAGCGCCCAAGCCAGATAGGAGAAAAACAGGACGATGGACT
>ENA-UOOK01005115-UOOK01005115.1-fermentation-metagenome-genome-assembly--contig:-NODE-5115-length-13438-cov-3.843533_pt1 | contig 13438 bp, 10 predicted proteins | sample MGYA00245777_ERZ724023 | MGnify/ENA primary metagenome ERZ724023 (study PRJEB28704, sample SAMN03018312) | fermentation metagenome | biome: anthropogenic terrestrial biome; feature: soil; material... | reverse complement strand
ATTTTGATTAAGAGTTTTTATTATTTAAAAATTTCGTTTAAATATTAATTATTTTAGTGCAACAGTTTTTTTTAATTTTATTATTGAAATTTAGTATATTTGTAATTCTATTTTTTAAAATAAAACTTGATAATAAAATTATAAAAATAAAAATAAGGTAACATATTATATGGAAGATTTCCAGTTTAAACCTTTTGAAATGATGACTCCTGAAGATTACGCAAAAATCGGATTTAAATCAGGATTAGAAGTTCATCAGCAATTACTTACTTCCAAAAAATTATTCTGTAGATGCCCTGCTGGACAATACTCAGAAGAGTTCCACGCTGAAATACTTAGACACATGCGTCCCACACTTTCTGAACTTGGCGAGTATGATGGTACAGCTTTAATGGAATTTAAGACTAAAAAGAATATAATTTATAGAATAAATAGAAAAACAGTTTGCACTTATGAAATGGATGATACTCCTCCGTTTCATTGCAACGATGAAGCATTAGATATAGCTTTCGAAGTAGGAATGCTGTATAATTCGAATATTGTCGATGAAGTACATATTGCAAGAAAGCAATATTTAGATGGAAGTATCCCAACAGGATTTCAACGCACTGCAATCACTTCAGTAGGTGGTTATGTTCCATATAAAGATAGAAAAATTAACATTATTCAAATGTCTCTCGAAGAAGATTCATGCCGAGAAGCAAGTGATATTGGTCATAGAAGAGTTTACCTTACTGATAGATTAGGAATGCCTCTAATAGAGACCGTTACTGCTCCTGATATGAAAACTCCACAAGAAGTAGCAGATGTAAATAATATTTTAAGGAAAATTGTTCGCTCTACTGGAAAAGTAAGAACTGGAGTAGGAGCTTCTCGAGAGGACGTTAATGTGTCTGTAACTGGCGGTACGCGAATTGAAATTAAAGGTGTACCAAGTATCAAACGCATTCCTAGGCTTACTTATAACGAAGCTATGAGACAATGGAATTTACTAAAAATCCGAGAAGAATTAAATAAACGAGGTATCAATAAAGACACATTTGAATCGAAAATAGATGATGTTACGCATATTTTAAGAAAAGCACATTATACACCTATAAATAATGCTGTCGCAGAAGGTAAAAGAGTAAAAAGTGTGATTTTGAGAAATTTCAAAGGAATACTTAATATGCAGACTCAAACTGACACATTATTTGCACGTGAAATAAGCGATCGCGTAAGAGTAATAGCTTGTCTTACTACTTTACCTAATATTTGTTATTCTGATAGTGGAGAATTATCACTTACTTCAACCGAAGGTCAAAGAATTCGTAAATTCACTGGTGCAACTGAAAATGATACTATTGTCCTTGTATGGGGGAACGAAGAAGACTCCACCTGCGGAGCTCAAGAAATTGCAATTAGAGCTAAAGAAGCAAGTATAGGAATACCATCTGAGACACGTCAAGCGCTTCCTGACAATACCAATGGCTTTGAAAGAATATTACCTGGACCAGAAAGAATGTATCCAGATACTGATTTACCTCCAATCGAAATTACAGAAGAACGCTTAAATAATATTAAAAAGAATCTACCTGTTTACTATTGGGAAAGAGAAGAAAAATATTCAAAACTTGATATTCCATGCGAAGCTGCTAAAATACTTGCAGTTTCAAAAGATGCAGATTTATTTGATGAATTAGTTTATAACTTAAAAATAGAACCAAAACTTGTAGCAAAAGCATTAATAGAATACAAAAAGAAATTGATAAAGAATAAAATTGATCCTTCTATTCTTACTAATGATGCAATTATTAGTATTTTCAATGCTTTTAAAAATGATAAATTAGTTAAAGATGGCATTTTCTATGTTATGAAATTAACTGCTGAAAATGGTGATTTCGACGAAATATTGCTCCCTAAAATAGCAGATAAAAATGATTTCATTTGTGCTTTTAACAAACAAACTCAAAAAGCAAAAAATATTAAGTTCTATCATCGAGATAAAATGGACGATTATTTATTTGGACTCATTATGCACGAATTAAGAGCAAGAATTAATGGAGCTGATGCTAAAAAAATATTTAATGAACTACTTTCTAAAGGAGAATAATTATGAACGAAGATTTATATAAAGGATATAGAGGAGTAGCTCTAGAAGTATTAAAAAAATATAACGCTCAAGTATGGAGCGATGCTAAAATCTCTACAAATAATGGTGGATATTATGAAGGTAGAATTTTACCAAGATCAGTTACTGCAGATGATTTACATATTGTAATTAAACTACACACAGGATATAATATTGGTATCGCGGCTAAAAAAATCATTAAAATTGAAGCAGAAGGTAAAAAAGAAGCTATTTATAAAGTGCCAGAAAAAGAGTTCCCATTCGACCCTAAAAAACCAAAAGTTAAATTATTGGGTACTGGAGGCACTATCGCGAGCAGATTAGATTATAGAACTGGAGCTGTTATTCCTGCATTTTCTCCTGGAGAGTTATATGGATCTGTTCCTGAATTAGCTGATTATTGTAATTTAGAAACTGAAAAAATATATGGTGTGTTTTCTGAAAATATGGGAGCAGAACAATGGATAGGCTTAGCCAAAGCTATCGGCGAGGAAATTGAAAAAGGTGTAAAAGGCATCGTCGTAGGGCATGGCACCGATACTTTGCATCATACTGCTGCTGTTCTTTCCTTTATGGTACAGAACTCCCCTATCCCTATTGTTATGGTAGGTTCCCAGCGTTCAAGTGATAGACCAAGTTCAGATGCAGCTCTTAATTTAATGCATGCAGTAAAGACTGCGTCAGAATCTGACATTGCTGAAGTCATGGTATGTATGTTTGGTCCTACTTCAGATTCTTATGGATTATTGCATAGAGGAACTAGAGTCCGAAAGATGCACTCTTCCTACCGTTCAACATTTAGAACAATTGGAGATATTCCAATAGCTATGGTAGATAGAAATAAAATTACTCCTATTCGTGATGACTATAAAAAAAGAAGAAAAGATAAAAACGCAATTGTTACCCCAGTATTTAATGATAAAATTTCGATAGTATATTATTATCCAGATATGAAACCAGATATTTTTGATTCATTAATTGAAAATGGTTACAAAGGTATTGTAATCGCTGGTACTGGATTAGGACACGTAAATAAACCACTTTACCCTGCTCTAAAGAGATGTCAAGAAGCAGGAGTTGGCGTCTATATGACAGTGCAAACTCTTTGGGGATATGTACAAATGTATGTGTATGAAACTGGTCGCGAAATGCTGCAATTAGGCGTTGTGCCATTAGCAAATATGCTTCCTGAAGTAGCTTTTATGAAATTAGGATGGGCTCTTGGGCAAACTGATGATTTAGAAGAAGTTAATAAAATTATGCTTACTCCAATTAATGGAGAAATCACCGATAGCGAGCCAAGCAATGGATACTTAATTTATCAAGGAGGTATTCCAGAAGTAGAAGAATTTATTGCGAATAATCAGAAATAATAATTTCATTTTTCCGCTAAAAATTAAAGAGGCAATTATATTTAATTGCCTCTTTTTTATATTATGCGTTTGCTGAAGTCATTGCTATCATATCAATTATAGAATTTAAGCTTTCGCCATAATGCACTAAATGTACGTATTTTTCTAATCCAACTAAAAATGGTCCAATTACCTGTAATCCACCAACATTTTTCAATAATTTATAGCCAATATTAGATGAATTTAATTCTGGGAATATTAACACGTTTGCAGCTTCTTTTAATGTACTAAATGGATATAATTCTCTTAATCTACTAGTTGAAGTAGCATTATCTACGTGCAATTCTCCATCAACCATTAATTCAGGATCTTTCTCACGGATTAATTTTAGAGCTTTGCGGACTTTAGTACTTGTAGGTCCCATTACAGAACCAAAATTACTATAAGAAAGCAATGCTGCCCGCGGAATTACATCAAATTTCTTAACAAATTCGCAAGTAGAGAGAGTAATATCTGCTAAATCCTCTGAAGTTGGGTCTACATTCATAGTACAATCTGCTAAAAAATAAGTGTCATTTTTTGATACTGCAATAAACACACCAGATACCTTGCGATATTTTTCTTGCTGGCCAATAATTTCAAGAATTGGTCTAACAGTGTCAGGAAATGTCGCAGCATATCCAGAAAGTAACGTATCTGCGTAACCCAATCGAACCATCATTGCTGCAAAATAATTAGGACGAGTTCTCATTCTTTTGCGAGCTTCTGAGTATACAATACCTTTCCTTTGTCTTAATTTAAAATACTCATCAATAAACTCTTCAGTCTTTTCATATTTCAATGGATTAATTATTTCAATTCCATCACAAGTGCAGCCAGTGTCTTCAATCATTTTTCTTATCACCGTGCGAGAACCAATTAGAATTGGTTTAGCAATTCCCATTTCTACTGCTCTGATTGCAGCTTGAATAATTCTTGGTTGTTCTCCTTCTGGTAAAACAATACTTTTAGGATTAGAGCGTGCTTTTTGGAACATTCGAGCAGTAATTTTTTCTGTGCGTCCCATTCTTACATTTAATTGTAGCTTATATTCTTCAATATCATCGATTTTAATTCTAGCTACACCGGTTGCCATTGCAGCTTCTGCTACAGCAGGAGCAACCCAATTTAGAACGCGATGGTCAAATGGTTTTGGTATTATATAATTCTTTCCAAATACCAATTCTTCATCTACATAAGCCCTTTGCACAGTTTCAGGAATTTCTTCTCTAGCTAAAGCTGCAATTGCACAAGCAGCAGCTCTTTTCATTTCTTCGTTAATAGCTGTAGCGCGGACATCGAGTGCTCCTCTAAAGATAAATGGAAAACCTAACACATTATTTACTTGATTAGGGAAATCACTACGACCTGTAGCAACAATTGCGTCTGGACGTGCAATCTTTGCATCGTCATACATAATTTCTGGGTCGGGGTTCGCTAAAGCAAAAATAATTGGATTAATTGCCATTGTTTTTACCATCTCTTGAGATACTACATTTCCTTGAGATAATCCTACAAAGACATCTGCATCAACAAGAGCATCAGCTAAAGTTCTTCTATCGGTATCAACAGCGAATTCTTCCTTAAAGACATTCATTCCTTTTTCTCTACCTTTATAAATCACTCCTTGCGAATCGCACATAATTACTTTTTTAGGATCTACACCTAGGCTTATGTGAAACTTGGCGCACGCTATACCTGAAGCACCGGCACCATTATACACAACCTTGACCTCGTTTATTTTCTTTCCAGCAATTTCGCATGCATTGATCAATGCAGCTCCACTTATAATCGCAGTGCCATGCTGATCATCGTGGAATACTGGAATATTCATCCTTTTCTTGAGTTCGCTTTCGATATAAAAGCAATCTGGACCTTTGATATCTTCTAAATTTATACCACCAAAAGTAGGTTCTAAATTCTCACATACTTGAATTATTTCGTCGATATTTTTCGATTTTAACTCAATATCAAATACATCGATATCTGCAAATATTTTAAATAATACACCTTTCCCTTCCATTACAGGTTTACTTGCTTCAGGTCCTATATTACCTAAACCCAATACCGCAGTACCGTTGGATATAACTGCTACTAAATTACCCTTAGCAGTATATTCATAAGCAGTATTTACATCTTTTTCGATTTCTAAGCAAGGAACAGCTACTCCTGGGCTGTATGCAAGAGATAAATCTCTTTGAGTTGTGCAAGGTTTTGTGATACCAATTTCAATTTTGCCTTTTTTGCCCGAACTATGATATTCAAGGGCATCTTCTTTTCTGATTAACATTTTTTATTTATAAAAATAGTAGAAATGATAGTTGAAATAAATTATAATTTTTAAGAAGATAAAATTAACAAAAAAAAATTATTTTCAGATTATATTTTTTTAATCTGTTGAATAATTTTCTAGTAAAACCAGATTAATTATATTTTATTTACTCTAATTTTATATGTTAATAAAGCAAGACTTTGTATAAATTGAGCATTTTCTACTATAATATCCTTCTTCACTTGGATTATTTTAGGTGAAAAATTCCAAATTGCCTTTATTCCTCCCCCAATTAATTTGTCAGCACATGATTGAGCACTTTCTTCTGGTACAGCTATTATTCCTATTTTGATTTTCATTATTTTCGCCGCAACTTCGAGCCTATCCATTTCAATAATTTCTATCCCATTAACAAATTTTCCTACCTTTTTATGGTCATTATCAAAAGATGCAACTATATTTAAGCCAATTTCTTTGAAACCATTATATTGCATTAAAGCGGTTCCCAAGCTCCCGGCTCCTATCAAAATTGCTTTTTCAACTTTGTTCCAATTTAAAATTTCATCTATTCCTGCTAATAGCTCCGATATTTTGTATCCTTTTTTGGGTTGCCCCACTATCCCTGAATATTGAATATCTTTTTTGACTTGAATAGAATCAAAACCTAACTCTTTTGCAATTAATGTGCTCGATACAATTAATCTTCCTTCTTTTTTCATATTTTCTAAAAGGAATTTATAGTGAGATAGCCTTCGAACAGTTGGATCAGGAACGTAATTATTTATGTTTTCTAAATTCACAATTTAAATTATTAATTTGTTATAGTTATTTATTTATCGTTATAATTATATCTATAAAATATTATCTAATACAAAATTAACTATTTTTTGAGAATTGAATGCAAAAATCAATAAAAAAAAATGAGAAATATTCTTCAATTATTATCATTTTGATTATGATATTTATTAATAATATTAAAGTAAGTATTTATTTCTTTTAAAATAATATTAAATAATTCGTTTATTATATTTAAAAATCTTAAATTTGTATTCTATTAAAGTTTTAAAAATCAAATAATCATTTATAAATTAAGGACTTAAAAATGCAAAGCCGAAATTTTATGTCTGCTGATAGAACACATAATATCAAATATGCAATTAGAGATATTATCGTAGTTGCAGATGAAGTAGCAAAAACTGGGAAAGAATTGTTATATCTTAATATTGGTGATCCCAATGTATATGATCATAAAACCCCAAGTCACATTATTGATGCTGTTTATAAAGCAATGCAAGAAAACAAAAATGGATATTCTCCATCTTCTGGTATCAAGCCAGCAATTGATTCTATTCGCAAAGAAGCTGAAGAAAAAGGAATTAAAAATATTCAAGATGTCTTCATAACTACTGGTGCGAGCGAAGCTATTGAAATTGTACTTACTTCACTTTTAAATAGAGGTGAAAATTTTCTGATGCCTACTCCAGGTTATCCTCTTTATACTGCAATTCAAAGCAAATTAGAACTTGAGCCAAACCCATACTATTTAGATGAATCTAACGATTGGCAACCTGATTTAGACGATATTAAATCAAAAATAAATGATAAAACAAAAGCAATAATTATTATTAACCCAAATAATCCAACAGGATCTCTTGCAAGCAAGGAAACTTTAGAAGGCATTATTAAAATTGCAGATGAGCATAATTTGCTTATTTTAGCTGATGAAATTTATGATAAATTAATTTTCGATGGGAAAAAGCATATACCTTTTGCTTCATTAAATCACGATGTACCAATGATTACTTTCTGTGGTCTATCTAAAAATTATGTAGCTCCTGGTTTTAGAATCGGTTGGGGTATCGCAAGTGGTGATGCAAAAAGACTTCATGATTTATTACAAGGAGTAAATAGAATCTTACGTTCTAGATTATGTGCTAATCACCCAATTCAATGGGCTATCCCAGCTGCTTTAGAAGGAGACCAGACTCATGTACATAATTTAGTAAAGACTCTAGAAAAAAGACGTGATCTAAGCTATGACTTAATATCTAAAATTCCACAAATGTCTTTAGTCAAACCAACAGGAGCATTTTACGCAATGCCAACTGTAAATGTCGCTGATGATACTAAATTTAGTGTTGATTTATTGAGAGCTACAGGTGTGATAACTGTTCCGGGTTCTGGATTTGGTCAGAAACCTGGTACAAATCATTTTAGATTTGTAATATTACCACAAGAAGAAGTACTAACTAAAGCATTTAATTTAATAGGTGAATTCTTATCTTCTTATAAACAATAGTCAGTTTATGAAAGTTGTTTTTTAAATCAACCATATAATTAAAAAAATATGGTTGATTTTTTTTATAAAAATATTTTTAAGATCTATAAGTTACGCCTAATAATAACATCTCTTAAAATAGTATAACATTACTTCTCTCAAATCTCTACTCTTGATTCAAAAGCTCTTGCAATAGTGGCATCGTCAGTAAATTCCAATTCACCGCCAATAGGCATTCCACGTGCTAATCTGGTTAATTTAATATCTAGAGGTTTTACAAGTTTAGAAATATATTGAGTAGTTATTTCGCCTTCAACACTTGCATTTAGCGCAAAAATTAATTCTTCCACACCATTAAGTCTCTGTATTAATTCTTGTAATTTAATATCTTGAGGAGATATTCCATCTAATGGATTAATTAATCCGTGCAATACATGATATAATCCTTTAAATTCGTTTGTTTTTTCAATTGCAAGGACATCATTAGGTTCTTCGACTATGCAAATAATATTTTTTTTTCTTGAATCTGAAGAGCAAATTGGGCATGGATCTAGTTCAGTATAATTATTGCATATAGAGCAATATTGCACCCTTTCCTTAAGTTTTTTCATTGTCTCTGCGAAATTATTCACAAAATCATTATCTTTTTTTAATAAATGATAAGTGAGTCTTTGTGCTGTTTTTCTGCCTAATGTTGGTAATGAAGAAAAGTACGATACCATTTCCTCAATAGTCTCAGATGTATATTGCATTTTTAAAAGCCACCTAATTTATCTAATCCTGGAATATTTGGCAAAAGAGATGATACTTTAGAAAGCTCGTCTTTTAGCTTTTCAGCTAATTCTTTAGTTGCATTATTAATTGCTGCAACTACAAGTGCTTGAATCATTTCAGCATCTTTTTCTTGTATTAATTCAGGACTTATCTTGACTTCCATTGCTTGGTAATTACCGTTCATTTTTACACTAACCATTCCTCCACCGGCTTGACCAACAACAATAATATTAGCAGATTGAGCTTTTATTTTTTCTACTTCCTGTTGCACATTGCGTGCTTTTTCCATCATTTCTGATAAATTAAAATTCATAATTTTATTTCCAATAATATATTTTTTTTTACGTTTATTTATCTAATATATTCTATTTTAAAATCTATTTTACTTCAATTTTAAAGTAATATATACGATTTAGTTAAAAATTAATTATTCAATATTTATAATTTGAAAGGCAAACAATGGGAATTTTCAGTAGGATTTCCGACGTTTTCAAATCCAATGTAAACGATGCTCTTGATAAAGCAGAAGACCCCGAAAAAATGCTCAAACAGATGATTATCGAAATGGAAGAATCTGTTAATAAAGCTACTTTAGCTGTAGCAAATTCAATTGCTAACGAAAAATCACTCAGCAGAAAATTAGAAAAAGCAAAAAATGAATCTGATGAATGGGAACAAAGAGCTGTAAAAGCTCTTCAAGCAGGTAGAGAAGATTTGGCAAAATCTGCTCTTGAAAAGAAAAATATCTCTCAAAAAAATATTGCTGACCTTGAGCCAATATATAAGCAAGCTAGCGAAACAGCTGATAAACTAAGACAGCAACTTAATTCGCTTAAATCAAAATTAGACGAAGCAAGAAGTCGCCAAAGCACTCTTATTGCTCGATCTCAAGCTGCAAAAGCTCAAAAACAAATTTCAGCGACATTCTCCGGTGTTGGTTCCGATGCATTTAGTAAATTTGACAAATATGAGACAAAAATTGAACAACTTGAATCTCAAGCTGAAGCTTATGGCCAATTAGCTGATGAAAATACTGATTTAACTGACCAATTTAAACAGCTCGATGCTGCTGACGTTGATGATGAATTATTAAAATTAAAAGAAAAAATGGGAATGCTCCCACCTGCTTCTAAAACAGAAGAATAATTTTTAAAAACTAATTTAGAGTATTCCAATGCAAAATGAAATTTTAAATAAAAGCGAAATGAATCCAAATATTCAGACTCCCGAAGCTCTGATAAATGAAACTATTGAAAAAGTAGAGAAAATTATCAAGGATAAGTTCCCAGAATATATACACTTTGATACAGGGGCATATACTATCTCTCGTGGCTCGACTCAAGTTATGCTTGTAGTTCGTCCATATACAGATGATGATACTTGTATTGAATGTAGTGCTAATGTCGTAAATGGAGCACATATCACAAACGATTTGATGCAATTTTTACTACGCAAAAATGCAGAACTTCATTTTGGCGGTTTTGGTCTCCTTTTCGATGGAACAATAATTTTCACACATTCAATTTCTGGTGCTAATTTAAATCAGAATGAATTGCTAAATACTGTCGATGCAGTAGCTACTATTTCAGACTATTATGATGATATTTTAGTCAAAGAATATGGTGGAAAGAGAGCATGCGATTTAAATCAAGAATTATAATCAATTGATTTAAATTTATAATTAAAAATATCACCCTCGTCAGAAGTACTTTCGAGGGTAATTTTTTACAATTTGTATTTTTGAAATATTGTTATTTTTTTCATTAAAAATTAATAGTTATTCAACAATTACTTCTTAATTTTGCATTTTATAATTTTGATTTTATTTCTTTGAATACATTTAAATTATATTTAATTTCAGCATTAGGTGGTGTTTTTTTTGCTCTTGCATTTCCACCAATGCCATTTAATGCTTTAGCATTCATATTTATTATTCCAATTCTTTTTGCTTTAGAGCAAAAACCAGAACATTGGTATAGACTTTCATATACTTTTTCTTTTTTCCTAAATTTAGGTACTCTGTGGTGGGTAGGCAGTTGGCAAGAAAATGCAGATCCATTTTTAATGATTTCAGGTATAGCAATTATTCTATTTCACCCATTTTTCTATTTTATTGTATTTTATATCTATAAATTTTTTAGGAAAAGATTTAATTTCAATACAGCTTTACTTCTATTCCCTTTAATTTGGACTTTTTATGATTGGTTCACGTCTAAAACTGATTTTGCATTCCCATGGATAGCTGCAGGATATACTCAAACAAATAATTTCTACTGGAATCAAATTGCAGATATCGGAGGCGTTTGGCTTTTAGGTTTATTTATTTTATACATCAATGTATTTATTTATAAATTAATTATTCAATTCGTAGAAAATGATTTTAGAATTAAAAGTTTTCTAAACATAAATTCAGTAAAGAAAAATATCTTATTGTTACTTCTATTAATTACTGTTCCACTTGTTTATTCCGCTTTTAAACTTAATGAATTTGAAAATTATTCTTCTGCCAAAAAATTAAAAATTGCAATTATTCAACCTGATATTGACCCATGGGATAAATGGTCTATGAGTACTTACGATAATATTAATAAACATATTAAGGTGCAAGACTCATTATTAGAAGCCAACAACAAATATGATTTAGCGCTTTGGAGCGAAACTTCAATAACATATTCAAACCCAGAAATGAATAGCAAGCCTTATAATGTACCTCAACTGCAAAATTGGGTAGACAAAAATAATATTTCTATCATCACCGGGTTCTCTGAAATATTTTTCTATGATTCAATTGATTCTGCCCCCGTTACAGCAAAGAAATATGGAAATGAAGATATATTTTATCAATCATATAATAGTTCTATATTGATTTCTCCAAATAAATACAATGATACTATACAAATTTATAGAAAAATGATACTTACTCCATTTTCCGAAAGATTACCTTATGTAGAAATATTCTCCTTTGCTCAAGATTTTATAGGCTGGGATGTAGGTATTTCTAATTGGGGATTAGGTTGGAATCAATCGAATCTAAAGTGTCATTTGGGAGAAAATGAAAGTTTTTCTATACCTTCAATTATTTGTATTGAATCTACGCAACCAAATTTTGTAAGGAAATTTGCAAAAAATGGTGCAGAAATATTTACTATTATTACTAACGATGCTTGGTTCAAATATACTTTTGGTCCAGCTCAGCATTTTGCAATTGCTCAAATGAGGGCAATTGAGAATAAAAGATTTATAGCACGTTGCTCAAATTCTGGGATTTCAGGTTTTATTAACCCAACGGGAACAATTATTAAACAAGCTAAACCATACTGCGATACTGGAACAATAGAAGATATTCCAGCAGTCAATTATATTACGATTTATTCGTCTATTGGAGATATATTCCCTTATTTAAGTATATTAATTCTGATTTATTTCATATCCCTTAATATATTCAATAAAAAAAAGTAATTAAATTTAGAAAAAACTAGACAGATTTATTGGCAGAAGAGTGCATAAAATTCATTGTAATTTACAGCATCTGCGATTTTTGAAATATCTCTGTCTTTTTTTCTAATTACTTAATCTTTATTAATTATTATTAAATATTATACTTTAGTCCAATATTAAGATTTAATCTAAATATTCTCCAAGCTTCAGAAGAAAGCATTGAGTTAATCGGTAGTCGTGTGCTAAACTCTCCAAATAAAGTGAAGCCTCTTCCAAGCGAATAATTATAACCCACTCCTAGAAGAGTACCAAAAGATAATTTATTTACATTAGATTCATCAAATTTAGGATTATAATCTTTCTTTGTGCGTTGATTATTTTCGCTAAATACAAAATCTTCAGGTTTAATAATATTATCAAGTACTTCCAATTTAATATTTGGAGAAAATTGTGCACTTAAACCCAACAATCCATATATTCTATATTTCCAATGATATTCTGCTCTTGCATTTAATTCAATAAAGTCACCTTTGATATATAATAATTTCGAATTTTGATGAGCATTTAATCTATTTGTATATATATTTCTGATACTATCAATATTACCGTTAATTTCTGAAAACCCATTATAATTAGTATAAGCTAAAGTAGCAGAAAATGTCCATTGATTAAAGAATTGCTTACCAATATAAAAACCAATTGTTTTATTAAGCAATTTATTATCTCTAAATTCACCATTATTATTTTGATAAAATGTATTTTTATCTATAAGGGTGAAATTCCTATTTACTCCTACCAATGCTCCTATTTGAAGAGCTGGTTTTGGTTTGCATTCAGGGATTTCGCCTTCTTGGAAAATTAGAATATATTTATCTCTTTGTGTATCGTAATAATAACAAACTGAGTAAGTAGTTAAATTTGCGGCAGCATCGGAAATATTAATAATCCCTTTTGCATCAACACTTGGATTAGCCGGAGTAATTGTAAATTGTACTTGTGCTGTACCTTCGTCATACCTAGGTAAATTAAGAATCAAATTTTCTAGAAATTGACCTTCGATTCTTTTTATTCCAGCATCATTAATTCTATCGTCTCTAGCAATTGCATTTATGATATTATTATTAATTTTGCTCTCTACCATTGGGGTTAATGTATCAGGAATATCTTCAAATTCC
>ENA-UOOK01005114-UOOK01005114.1-fermentation-metagenome-genome-assembly--contig:-NODE-5114-length-13443-cov-6.149761_pt1 | contig 13443 bp, 11 predicted proteins | sample MGYA00245777_ERZ724023 | MGnify/ENA primary metagenome ERZ724023 (study PRJEB28704, sample SAMN03018312) | fermentation metagenome | biome: anthropogenic terrestrial biome; feature: soil; material... | reverse complement strand
CATATCTCCGGGAAATAAGGCCTGAAGAAACAGTGAGCATCCTCGCTGTTGAAGAGTAGAAAGCCCATCCAGGGCACCCCGAAGGGGAAACATGTGAGTGATAGATAAGATTTGACATCCGGATCTGCGTAACGTCGGGAGACACGAGGCATACGACTTCACCATCCGGCTGAGGAGAACATCGATGCCCTTGTTCTATCACCCGGCAACGTTTACCGGAAACAGAATGCGGGTGATTTCATGGACCGGGATCAAGTACCCATCAAGTACGGAAAAGCCGGCAGATATCTGGATATATGCAGATCGTCGGCAATATTTCCGACATTGATATCAGGAAGCGGGTACTCCGAATACAACCCATCAAGCATTCCTCCCGTCTGGTGCCGCCCACTGACGGAACTGGGTGGCTCTTCGGGAATTGACGCGATATCCAACCGAGATTATGGCATCAAGGTTGTAGTAGTCAAGAGTCCGTGAATCTTCACGATCACCCTCGATTTGAACTGTTAGATATTTTCTAATAGTTGCATCACGGGTCAACTCGCCACATTCGTAGATGTTTTTCAGGTGTACGTTTATTGTCGGAACCGTCACATCGAAGAGCGCCGCCATCATCTTCTGGCTTAACCAGATGGTTTCGTCCTCGTACCTGACCTCGATTGAGTCTTCACCGGCGGCCGAGGTAAATAGCAAAAATTCAACCGTGCTGTTCCGTATCAGTTTCTTCTCATCTCCGCTCATAGTTCCACCCCTGCTCGTACGATATTGTGACGACCCTGCCGAACGCCGGGCTTTCTCTTCTGTGATCCCCGGATCTTCTATGGCGGTTCATGATGCATTCCTCGTTCATATCCGTCAGGAGAAACGCCTTCTCCTAACGGCCCGGCCGCCACCTGAGGGGGGATGGCTATTCGAAGCCGGGACGATCTGCTCAAAGTCGAGCTCCGAACATTTGCCGGAGATCTCCGAACATTTGGTCGCAAGCTTCGAACATTTGGATATATTACGTAAAATTGCGGAACCTATCCGATCTCTGAGGAAAGCGCCCAGAGAATGTGTCGAAGCGACGATCCTCCGCCTCTGTGAGGAAGGATTCCTGACCCTCGATGAACTGGCGGAACTGCTGGACAGCAGAAAGGACTCGCTCCGGAACCACTACATCAATCCCATGCTGGAAGATGGCAGGATTGAGGCGAGATACAAGAATATCCGCAACCATCCCCGCCAGGGGTACCGGACGGTGGCCGGGATTGAGGGTGAGGAGTGATGGGTACCTGCTGGCAGCACCAGGATCCTCCATGGCGCACTGGACGATAACTCTCGCGCGAGAGGGAGCCGCGATCGTCGTCCGGGGCGAGGGCGACGACCCTCACGCTCCTGACTGGATCGACTACGAGATTCGCGGCAACCCCGGCCGGGTGTACCGGGCGTTGCTGGACAGGATCAAACCCGGCCCGTGGTCGTTTCAGGCTGACCGGATGAAGGATGAGCGCGACCTCTACTGGATTGCCGACTGCGCCTATACCGAGGCGCTGCTGCACCCCGGGTGGTCGGTGGAGACCGATCTTCCCCCGCTGCCGGAGGAGCTTCCGGAGGAGTTCCTCCGGCGGGTGCGGGAAGATCCTGCTGGAATCCAGAGTGTGAATCGCGCTCGCGGTGGGACCGGCCCCGCCCGGTGCAAAACTGTTAACATTCATGCAGTCCGAATTGAATCTAACTCCGGTTACGGGAATATTCGATAGATCCGCATAACTTGGCGTCACATTACTCTTAATTCACGGGAAAACGACCGGAAGGAAACCAGATACATAAGGGATGAGAAACTTGGCAATCAAAAAATCCGAACTCTACAGCTCGCTCTGGAGCAGTTGCGACGAACTCCGCGGGGGCATGGATGCCTCACAGTACAAGGATTACGTCCTCACGCTGCTGTTCATGAAATACGTCTCCGATAAGTATGCCGGGAAGCCGGACGCGATCATCGAGGTGCCCGAAGGAGGGAGCTTCGCCGACATGGTGAGGCTGAAGGGCGACAAGGAGATCGGCGATAAGATCAATAAGATCATCGGCAATCTCGCAAAGGCGAACGGTCTCGAGGGGGTCATCGACCAGGCCGACTTCAACGACGAGGATAAACTCGGCCGGGGCAAGGAGATGCAGGACCGGCTCTCCAAGCTGGTAGCGATCTTCGACGGCCTTGACCTTCGGGCGAACCGTGCCGAGGGCGACGATCTGCTCGGCGACGCTTACGAGTACCTGATGCGGCATTTTGCTACGGAGTCGGGCAAGAGCAAGGGGCAGTTTTACACCCCCGCCGAGGTCTCCCGGATCATTGCCAGGGTGATCGGCATTGGCCCCGGTACCCGCCAGGATCAGACCATCTACGACCCCGCCTGCGGATCCGGGTCCCTGCTGCTGAAGGCGAGCGACGAAGCCCCGCGTGGCATCACGATATACGGTCAGGAGATGGACAACGCGACCTGGGCACTGTCGCGAATGAATATGATCCTCCACAGCCACCCGGGCGCGGAGATCTGGCGCGGCAACACGCTTGCCGACCCATATTTCAGGAATCCCGACGGCAGCCTGAAAAAATTCGACTTCGCGGTCGCGAATCCCCCTTTTTCCACCAAGGCCTGGACGAACGGCCTCGATCCAGCAAACGACGAGTTCCGGCGCTTCGAGTACGGCATCCCGCCGGCGAAGAACGGCGATTATGCGTTCCTCCTCCACCTGATCACGTCGCTCAAGAGCACCGGGAAGGGCGCGATCATCCTCCCGCACGGGGTGCTCTTCCGCGGCAACAAAGAGGCTGACATTCGCCGCAATCTCGTCAGGCACGGACTGATCAAGGGCATCATCGGCCTGCCCCCGAACCTCTTTTACGGGACGGGTATCCCGGCCTGCATCATCGTCGTCGATAAGGAGAATGCCCACGCCCGGACCGGGATCTTCATGATCGACGCCTCGAAGGGCTTTGAGAAGGACGGGAACAAGAACCGCCTCCGCTCGCAGGATATCCGGAAGATCGTGGACGTCTTCAACAACCAGATCGAACTGCCCGGCTACTCCCGCATGGTCCCCGTCTCCGAGATTGCGAGCCCCGCGAACGACTACAACCTGAACATCCCGCGCTATATCGATTCGAGCGAGCCCGAGGACCTCCACGACCTCGATGCCCACCTCAACGGCGGCATCCCCGTGCGGGACGTCGATGCCCTGCAGCCCTACTGGTCGGTCTTCCCAACGCTGCGGGAGGCGCTGTTCAGGTCGAACGGCCGCCCCGGGTACCTGGAGCCAAAGGTCGAGCCCGCGCAGGTCAAGCCCACCATCCTCGCCCACGCGGAGTTTGCGGCCTACGCCGGCCGCGTCGCCGCCGTCTTTGATGAGTGGCGGGCGGCGCACGAGCCACGTCTCAAAGGTCTCGACGTCGGCGCAAAGCCCCGGGAGGTCATCCACGCGCTCTCAGAGGACCTGCTCGCGCGATTTGCCGACCTGCCGCTGCTGAACAACTACGACGTCTACCAGTGCCTGATGGACTACTGGACCGGGACGATGCAGGACGACGTCGACCTGATCGCCGCGGACGGATGGGTCGAGGGGACAAAGCCCCGCGGGATCGTCGAGGATAAGGCGAAGAAGATCAAGGAGACGCCTGACCTGAACATCGGCCGCCAGAAGTACAAGATGGACCTGATCCCGCCGGCCCTGATCGTGAGCCGGTACTTCGCCGCTGAAGAGGCGGCCATCGAGGAGCTCGCGGCCCGGCAGGAGACAGCCGCCCGCGAACTCGAGGAGTTCGTCGAGGAGCATACCGGGGAAGAGGGCCTGCTTGAGGACGCGGTAAACGAGAGCGGCAACGTCACCAGGGCGGCGGTGAAAGCCCGGCTCAAGGAGATCGGCAGAGATCCGGAGTTTGCCGAGGAACGCGAGGCCCTCGCGCAGGTCATGGCGCTTATCGAGGCGGAGGGTGGGCCGAAAAAAGCGGTGAAAGAGGCACAGGCAGCGCTCGATGAGTGGGTGCTGGCCCGGTACGCGGCCCTCACCAAGGATGAGATCAAAACACTGGTGGTGGAGGACAAGTGGTTCGCTTCACTCCGGGCAGCCATCGAGGGCGAGATGCAGCAACTGACGCAGCGACTTAGCGGCCGGGTGAAGGAGCTTGATGAGCGGTATGCCCGCCCGTTGTCGGAACTGGAGCAGGATGTGGAGGACTTCGGCACGAAGGTCGAGGAGCACCTGAAGAGGATGGGGCTTAAATGGTAAACGAAGACGCTATACCTCTATGGAATGCCGATGGGGTTCTCCCGCCGTGCGATATGGATGATCCAATCTCAGATTATCGTTCGCCGTACTCCGTCTCTCTCACTGACTGTATCCTCCGCTTTGGGACCACGCAAGCTCGCCGGGCTATTCTGGATGGGTTCATGGAATTTCGCTCCGCCCTGCATTCTGTGAGCCTTACTAAGGGATTCCAGTGGATCGACGGCAGTTTCCTGGAAAATGTTGAAGAGATCGAGAAGCGGGACCCCCACGATATCGATCTTGTCACCTTCTATTGTCTCCCTGACGGGATCACCGAGGTTGATCTTGTTGCTAAGGCGCCGCATCTCTTCAATCCCGAAAAAACGAAGGAGGATTTCCACGTCGATGCATACTTTGTGCGGCTAAATACCGAAGATCCGGAGTTACTGGTCGATCAGGTTGCTTACTGGTATAGCATCTGGTCTCACAGGCGTGGTGGGCTCTGGAAAGGTTTTTTGCAGATTGATCTATCAAGTAATGGTGATCAGATAGCTGCAACAAACCTGGAGGAAATGATACGCGAAGGAGGTTCGTTATGATGACACAGGAATACCGCCAGATACGGGCAGAGATCGCCGCCCTTGAGAAGATGCTCATGAAGCTGCCGAAATCGAGCGTCATCGATAGGATGAGCCTTGAGGCCAGGAAGAAATCTTTAGAGGAGGAACTCGCCTCGCAAGCGATGGATGTTCGCAGGCCGCTTCGGGTCAACCTTACATTCCGGGGGAAGCCTATTGTCGGCAACCACGGTGTTTTTGCTGAGTTTGGAGGCGCCGCCGTCAGAGAATTTGCTGATGCCGTTGCTGCTGTTGGAGCAAGTCAGATCGAGCCGCTGGGGTCGCGTGGGGTCATTCCAAAACGTGAAGAGTATCAGATGCTGATCACCGGAACGGCAACGGGGTCGTTTGGTTTTGTTCTGGAAGAAGCATCCCGCTGTTGCACCCTCACTCAGGATAAATCCCTGCTTGAATCAGCGGTGGATAAGACGATGGCGATCCTCAAGGCATCGGTCGGGACCGACGACGAGTTGAGTGAGGCGGTATCTGAAGCCGATCCACGGGCGTTGAAGGCGCTTCGTGATTTTCTCAACACCCTCTCAAACCAGGAAGCCGTGTGCGCTCTGGAGTCGGGGGGCGAGACGTTCAGGTTCTCCGATGTGGGTCAGATTACGTTGAGTGCAAGCCGTCTCAGCGAGGAGAACATCCGCGAGGAGGATGTGGAACTGAGAGGGCAGTTCCTCGGGGTCCTCCCAAACAGGAGGACGTTTGAGTTCCAGGCCGGGGGTTCGGATGAGATCATCACAGGCAAGGTCGGTGCTGCAATTGAGGATGCCAGCTCCATCAACGACCATTTGAACCGGCCGGTCATCATCAAGGTTCGTACGAAGAGGGTGGGCGTAAACAATCCCCCCACGTATGTTCTCTTCGGCTACGAGGCTGAGGGCGACAGAGAGGATGCCTGATATGGTCTCTGCTTTTTCCACGTTGAGCACGGTCGAGCGCGAGCCAGCGGCGACGACACGCCCCCGGGAGGGAGAGCGTGACCCGCGGGCGATCCGGGAAGAGGTGCCACACCTGGGTATCTGTGGACGGATGTGGGGCGCTGCGGTCATCCCGCGCCTCTCTTCGGCGCTGAAGAACGAGCTGCCGGAGGTGAAGGGCTTTTCGGAGCGGAATATCAAGCGGATGCTCGCTTTCTACCGCGAGTACCCGGAGCTCGGCGGGGGTGGAATTGTGCCACCGCCTGTGGCACAAACGACGAGAGTGCCATCTGTGTCCTCCCGACTCATCTCAAGTTCGTTCTGCCGGCGGTCGAGGAGATCGGCCGTGATTGGCAGAGGTGTCGTGCCGGGAGGAGGTAGGGGATGACCGACCGGCAGGCAGGGGTGGAGGAAGTGCCGCCGGGGTATAAGCGGACGGAGGTGGGGGTGATACCGGAGGAGTGGAGTGTCGAGCAACTCTTGAATGTACTCCACCTGCCGATAGGCCAGGTTAACCCTTGCCACGAACCGTACAGGTCGATGATCCTCGTTGCCCCGGATCACGTAGAGTCTGCGACCGGACGCCTGCTCGTCAAGGAGACGGCAGCGGAGCAACAGGCTATCAGTGGCAAATACCTGTTTAAGGCTGGGGACATTATCTATAGCAAGATTCGTCCTTACCTCCGCAAAGTGATTCTCGCAGATTTTGACGGCCTTTGCAGTGCGGATATGTACCCGCTCACGGCAACCCGGACGGCCTCACCCGGCTTTATGCTTGCGGTCCTACTCGGTCACAAATTCTCAACATTTGCCGAAGCTGCTTCCGCCCGGAGCGGAATTCCTAAGATCAATAGAAGCGAATTAGCGGAGTATCGTGTTGCACTGCCACCCCTCCCCGAGCAACACGCCATCGCCGCCGCCCTCTCCGATGTGGGCGGGCTCATCGGGGCGCTGGATGTTCTGATCGAGAAGAAGCGGGCCATCAAGCAGGCCGCCATGCAGCAGTTGCTCACCGGGAAGACGAGGCTGCCGGGGTTCAGTAGTGAGTGGGAGACAAAGCGGCTGGGGGATGTCGGAGTTTTCTCGAAGGGTCGTGGCATCAAGCGGGATGATGTATCAGACGGAGGTGTTCCGTGCATCCGCTACGGCGAACTCTACACGAGATACTACAACTACGTCACTACTCCCGTTTCACGTATTCCGATGACTGTTGCCCAAACCGCTTTGCCAATCAAGACTGGGGATCTCCTATTTGCTGGCTCTGGTGAAACCGCAGAGGATATTGGGCGTTGTGCGGCATACTTGGGTGACGAGCAAGCGTATGTGGGTGGGGATATCATCGTACTGACGCCATCTGGACAAAACTCAATGTATCTTGGCTACCTAATGAATTGCTCGTCAGTTGCGGCACAGAAGGCGCGACTCGGTCAGGGGGATGCTGTTGTCCACATCAGTGCTACAAACCTTGCTCGAGTAGAGATTAATCTTCCACCAATTGACGAGCAACGTGCCATCGCCGCCGTCCTCTCCGACATGGACGCCGAGATCGCCGCCCTCGAACGCCGCCGGGAGAAGGCGGCGCAGATCAAGCAGGGCATGATGCAGCAGCTCCTCACCGGGCGCATCCGATTGCCATCAGTAGGCGGGGTGAGCGCTCAATGAGCGGCGAACGTTGCCTCGCAGACCCTGGGATCACGCACCAGGACTTCGCGGATTGTGGCTGGAAAGAAGTCTTGGCCAGCACAGAGCGAGACGGTTATTTGTCCATGTATCTGGCTTTTCATGCGGCTGCAAAACAGGCAACGGAGGAAGGGCGGCAATCTCATGCGAAGGTGCTCTGGCTGTTGGGCGACGCTTGCTCGATGATGCTGTCTCCTGAAAGCATCAACGAACCCTTCAAGCCCGCTATTGTAATGAGGGGGCAGCGGTCAGTAATCCCCGAGGATCTGTCGGAATCCGACATAACATTCCTTTCTGAAATAGTTGATGATATTGACAATCCGTGGTTGAAAGCGCGTCTGGCAGACTTTGTCTGGATCAGAAAACGACCACGCGATGTCAGGTACGCTCTGATGGCAATCGATAGTTATCGATCGATCCCATTGGGTACCGAGACATGGGTGTCCGACGGTCACGAGTGCTGGGAGCGTGCCATAGGCTTGGCTCGCATGCTCAAAGCGGGATCCGGAGACCGCTTGAGGGAGATGGAAGACGCCGTTATCAGGACTTTCGAAACGGCAACGCGTCAGGATGGCTTTCTCGCCCTCTGGCTGGCAGGCCTGCTTTTCGATGATGGACTCGGTCGGGACAAACAAGCAATCATCGCGCAGAAACTCGAGTCCTTGGGACGCGAGTTCGATGACGAGGGTGATCTCCACCGCGCCCGCGAATTCTTTAAGGCTTCAGCAAAGTGGTTTAAGGCAGCCGGCGATAACCCAAAGTCAATTGAAATGACGGTTGCCGTTGCGGAAGGTTTTGTCAAGGAAGCTAAGGCTAGGATTGCATCCGAAAAACCAAGTCATATGGCCGCGGCGGGTTTCTACGAAGATGCTATCCAGACCTATCGCACCATTCCCCGTTCTGAACGACCTGCTCACCGGGTAGATGAGCGCCTCAAAGAGCTACAGTTATGTCTCACCGAATCAGGAATGAAGGCGCTTGATGAGATGGGTGTTATCAGCACTCCGGGTATAAATCTCAGTCAGACCATCGAGGACGCCAGGGATTCAGTGCGTGGCAAGAGCGTTAGTGAAGCTCTGAAGGCGCTCGCCAATGTATATCCATATGTAAAGGTCAAAGAACTTCGCGACAATGTCATCAAGAAGAACCAGCAGTTCCCACTGCAGGCTATATTTCCAGCAACCGTCATGAGTCGTGACGGTCGCGTCATAGCTAGGCGACCGGGCATGAACCTCAACGATACACCTTCCGATAATGACGAGATCGGTATCCATACTGAGATGATCCACGACCATGGAATCTTGGTTGGACTGGTTGTTCAGGGTCGTATCTTGCCTGCACTTGAGGTTCTACTCTTAGAACACCGCTTACGCGAAGTTGATTTTATTAATCTCGCCAATCAGTCGCCGATCGTACCCCCAGGCCGCGAGCGTCTGTTTGGGATGGCCCTGTTTGCCGGTTACGACTACGACTTCGTGACGGCACTTCACCTCCTGGTACCGCAGATCGAGAATATGGTCAGGTTCCACTTAAAATGCGCTGGTGTCAAGACCACAACCCTGGATAGCAAAGGCATTGAGACCGAGAACGGCCTGAGCACACTCATGGATCTGCCTGAGTGTGAAACGATATTCGGCGAGGATCTGACTTTCGAGATACAAGCGCTGTTCTGTGATGCCTTCGGGCCGAACTTGCGTAACGAGCTCGCACACGGCCTTCTCGATGATAGGGCATGTCAAAGCGCTTATGCGATATACGCCTGGTGGCTTGGTCTCAAACTTGTGTTCAATACTTTCTGGAACGCTGCACGTAAGATCAATGGCAGTAACGAGGAGGCAGCAGCATGAGTACCGTCGGCGAGCGTGAGCGCCTCACGCAGGAGCGGGTCGTCGCCTACTTCCGCGACGCCCTCAAGTATCGCTACCTCGGCAACCGGGAACACCGCGAGGGGAACAGCAACGTCGAGGAGGAGCTGCTCGCCGCATGGCTCGCGCGCCGGGGCTATAACGAGAAGATCGTCGGGAAAGTGCTCCACGAACTCGGCAGAGCGAAGGCTATCGGCGGGAACAAGAGCCTCTACGACGCCAACCGCGAGGTCTACGGGCTGCTCCGCTACGGGGTGAAGGTCCGGCCCGACATCGGCGAGCAGCACATCACCGTCTGGCTCATCGACTGGGACCACCCGGAGAAGAACGACTTCGCCGTCGCCGAAGAGGTCACCATCGCCGGCGAGAACAGCAAGCGCCCCGACATCGTGCTCTACATCAACGGCATCGCTCTCTGCGTCCTCGAACTCAAGCGGTCGATCGTCTCCGTATCCGAAGGCATCCGGCAGAACCTCGACAACCAGAAGAAGATCTTCATCCGCCCCTTCTTTTCCACCGTCCAGCTCGTGATGGCGGGGAGCGAGGCCGAGGGGCTCCGCTACGGCGTGATCGAGACACCTGAGAAGTATTACCTGCGCTGGAAAGAGGCCGACGCCCCGGCCGCCGCCGGCAAAATCCCGCTCCTCCGCGAACTCGGCCAGCTCTGCCGGAAAGATCGCCTGCTTGAGATCGTCCACGACTTCATCGTCTTCGATGCCGGGATCAAGAAGACCTGCCGCCACAACCAGTACTTCGGGGTCCGGGCGGCACAGGAACGGGTGAAACGGCGCGAGGGCGGGATCATCTGGCACACCCAGGGCAGCGGGAAGAGCCTGATCATGGTCTGGCTCGCCAAATGGATCCGCGAACACGTGCCGGCCGCCCGCGTCCTGCTCGTCACCGACCGCACCGAACTCGACGAGCAGATCGAGAAGGTCTTTTTAGGCGTCAGCGAGGACATCTACCGCACCCGGAGCGGCGCCGACCTCGTCCGCGTTCTCAACACCGACACCGAATGGCTGGTCTGCTCGCTCGTCCACAAGTTCGGCCGTGGCGACGACCTCAGCGACGCCGATCTTGAGACATACATCGAAGATATCAAAAGCCACCTGCCTAGAGGATTCTCCCCCAAAGGCGAGTTCTTCGTCTTCGTCGACGAATGCCACCGCACCCAGTCCGGCAAACTGCACCAGGCGATGAAGGCGCTCCTCCCCGGGGCGATGCTGATTGGGTTCACCGGCACCCCGCTGCTGAAACAGGACAAACAGAAGAGCATCGAAGTCTTCGGCCCCTACATCCACACCTACAAATACGACGAGGCCGTGAGTGACGGCGTTGTCCTGGACCTCCAGTACGAGGCCCGCGACATCGACCAGAACCTCATCTCGCAGGAGAAGATCGACCAGTGGTTCGAGATCAAGACCCGGGGCCTGACCGACGCCGCGAGAGCCCAACTCAAGAAGCGCTGGGGAACCATGCAGAAAGTGCTCAGCGCACAGGACCGGCTGGAGAAGATCGTCGCCGATATCCTGCTCGACATGGAACTGCGCGACCGGCTCAGAAGCGGCCGCGGAAACGCGCTCCTTGTCACCAGCAGCATCTACTCGGCCTGCCGGTTCTTCGAGATGTTCCAGAAGACCGACCTTGCGGGCAGATGTGCGATCATCACCTCCTACACACCGTCGCCTGCAGACATCAAGGGCGAAGAGACCGGCGAGGGGTTGACCGAGAGGCTGCGGCAGTACGACATCTACCGCAAGATGCTCGCCGAACACTTCGACGAACCGGAGGACACGGCGATGTACAAGGTCGAGCAGTTCGAGAAAGAGGTGAAGAAGCGGTTCATCAACGAGCCCGGGCAGATGAAACTCCTGATCGTTGTCGACAAACTCCTGACCGGCTTTGACGCCCCGCCCGCGACCTACCTCTACATCGACAAACAGATGCGCGATCACGGCCTCTTCCAGGCGATCTGCCGCGTGAACCGCCTTGATGGCGAGGACAAGGAGTACGGCTACATCATCGATTACAAAGATCTGTTCCGGTCGCTTGAGAAGTCGCTCAAGGATTACACCGGCGAAGCCTTCGGCGGCTTCGACAAAGAGGACGTCTCCGGACTGTTGAAAGACCGTCTGGAGAAAGGACGTGAGCGACTTGACGACGCCCTTGAGGCGATCAGAACGTTATGCGAACCTGTCGTTCCTCCCCGGGATACTCTTGCGTATCAGCATTTCTTCTGTGCAGCCGATACCACAGATCCCGGGGCACTCAAGGAGAACGAACGTAAGCGCGTCACCCTCTACAAACTGACCGCCGCACTCCTCCGGGCGTACGCAGGCCTCGCGAACGAGATGCTTGATGCCGGATATGCCGAAGCCGAGGCCGCAGAGATCAGGGCCGAGGTCACCCACTATGACAACGTCCGTAAAGAGGTCATGCTGGCAAGCGGCGACTATATCGACCTGAAACTCTACGAACCGGCCATGCGACATCTCCTCGACACCTACATCAGGGCCGAAGAAAGCGTGAAGATATCGGCATTCGACGATATGCCACTGGTACAGCTCCTCCTCGAACGCGGTGTCGATGCCGTTGAAACGCTCCCGCCCGGTATACGGCGTGATCGCGAAGCAGTTGCGGAGACCATCGAGAATAACGTCCGGAAGCTGATCATCGACGAGACGCCGATCAACCCGAAATATTACGAAAAGATGTCCGAACTGCTGGATGCGCTGATCAAAGAACGCCGGGCGCAGGCACTCGGGTACCTGGAATACTTAAAAAAGATCGTCGAACTGACAAAGCAGATCAAGCGCCCCGGTGATGGCGCACGGTATCCGAAGACCCTAAACAGCCCTGCAAAACAGGCTCTCTACGACAACCTCGGCGAGGATGAAGCGATCGCACTCGCGGTTCATGAAGTGGTAACCTTGACCAAACAGGACGACTGGGCGCACAACCCCATCAAGACGAAGATGGTCCGTATCGCCATCAAGAAGGTCGTTCAGGACGACGATAAACTCGACAAGATCCTTGAACTGGTCAAAAACCAGCAGGAGTACACCTGAATGCACCGGATCTCCGTGAATGGCATGCAGGTCGACGTGATCCGAAAGGACATCCGGAACCTGCATCTCGGGGTATACCCTCCTGAAGGCCGGGTCCGGGTGGCGGCGCCGTTATGCGTGGATGATGAAGCGGTGCGGCTGGCGGTGATCACAAAACTGCCGTGGATCAAACGGCAGCAGACCCGATTCAGGACCCAGGAACGCCAGAGCCCGCGAGAGTACACCTACCGCGAGACGCACTACTATCTCGGCAGACGCTATCTGCTAAACGTTATCGAGGATGCAGGCCCGTCCCGGGTTGAGGTTAACAAGGCAAGGATAGACCTCTACGTTCCGGTGGGAAGCGATGCCGCCAGACGCGAACAGGTCATGCTCAAATGGTATCGAAAGGAGCTCAAGGCCCTGATCCCACCACTGGTCGATACGTGGCAGGAGACGCTCGGGGTGACGGTAGACGACTGGGGAATTAAAAAGATGAAGACCAAATGGGGCAGTTGCAACACCGATGCCCGACGGATCTGGTTGAATCTGGAACTCGCGAAGAAACCGGTTCAGTGCCTCGAATATGTTGTCGTCCACGAGATGGTGCACCTGCTGGAGCGAAATCACACCGACCGGTTCAGGGAATTAATGGATCAGTTCATGCCACAGTGGCGACATTATCGAGATGTGCTAAATCAGGCACCGCTAAGCTACGAGACCTGGAGTTACTGAAAAGCGGCCCCGATACCTGACGATACCTGATTGAGCCTGTCGCCGAGGAAAGTCCGTTGACAGGGTTCCTCAACCGGCAGACCACACTCCCTCCGGTCGGCCGAGGCCCGCGCCTCCGGCGCTTCGCTCCGTTCCGCTCCACTTCGCGAGCCTCACCTCCCTCCAGTCGTGGCGTCTGCCTGATCTTCTCTTCCTGTCCGGGACCTCTGACGACCATGACCGGCTCGGAACTCGCCGGTCATCGTCTGCTGGAAGTGCTCGTCGCGCCGTGCTGCGGCACCGCGCTCCTCGCACGGAGGGGTGGCGCAAGGCCACCCCTCAAACGACCCCC
>ENA-UOOK01005112-UOOK01005112.1-fermentation-metagenome-genome-assembly--contig:-NODE-5112-length-13444-cov-12.497050_pt1 | contig 13444 bp, 9 predicted proteins | sample MGYA00245777_ERZ724023 | MGnify/ENA primary metagenome ERZ724023 (study PRJEB28704, sample SAMN03018312) | fermentation metagenome | biome: anthropogenic terrestrial biome; feature: soil; material... | reverse complement strand
TCAAAGTATTTTGCAATCATCAGCAAATCAATAGCCTGCTCGCCGTTACTTTTGTTTTCCTGTATTTTTTCTATTAATTCTTCTTTGATAATATCAAATAAATTATCAACTATATCGTCTGAGCGACACACTTCTTCCGCTTGTTTTTTATCCTTGTTAACAAATGCATCAATACTTCTTTTTACCATGCCGGTAGTTTCTTCTGCCATTTGGGGAATATGAACAATGTCCTTTATAAACTTCTGATTAACTAAATTTTTTGTAATCTCTGCTATATCTTCCGCATTATCTCCGATTCTTTCCATATCAGTAATCATTTTCAGTGCAGTGCTTATAATTCTAAGGTCAGATGCCACCGGCTGCTGCTGCAGTAACAGTTTTAGGCAATGTGACTCGATAGTTCTTTCCATATCGTCAATTTCTATTTCTAATTCATTAACTTTTTTAACCAATGACAGGTCCTGGTTTATGAGTGCTTTAGAACTGTACTCAATTGCACTTTCAATCATGCTTCCCATCTTTATAAGTTCAAGATTTAATGTATCAAGCTCCCGGTCAAATCTATTTCTCATAATATCCTCCTTTTATCCGAATCTTCCGGTAATATAATCTTCGGTTTTTTTATTTTTAGGCATTGAAAACAGTCTTTCTGTTTCATCAAACTCAATAATCTCTCCAACAAGGAAGAATGCTGTTTTGTCAGAAATTCTGGTTGCCTGCTGCATATTATGTGTAACTATTATTATCGTATAATCTTTTTTTATTTCAACCAGCAAATCTTCTATTTTCATGGTGGATATGGGGTCAAGGGCTGAAGTCGGTTCGTCCAGCAATATAACCTCCGGATTAACAGAAAATGCTCTTGCAATGCAAAGTCTCTGCTGCTGGCCTCCGGATAATCCCAAGGCGCTTTTTTTTAGTCTATCCTTAACTTCATCCCACATGGCTGCAGAGCGAAGACTTTTTTCCACAATTTCATCTAATTGCGCTTTACCTTTAACACCATGTGTCTTTGGACCGTATGCCACATTCTCGTAAATACTCATGGGAAACGGATTGGGCTTTTGAAAAACCATGCCGACCCTTCTTCTTAGAACAGTCGCATCCATATCCTTGTATATATCCACATCATCCAAAAGTATTCTGCCCGTAATTTTAACACCTTCGATTAAATCATTCATCCTGTTCAATGATTTAAGCAATGTGGATTTTCCGCATCCTGATGGTCCTATAAAAGCAGTTATTTCATTTTCCTTTATATTCATATTTACATTTTTAAGAGCTTGAAAATCCCCGTAAAACAAATCAACATTTTCTATTTTTATTTTGTCGGTCATTGGCTCCTCCCTATTCTGCCTGCAAGCTTAGTTGTAGCATAGTTCACTACAAACACTACCAAGATTAAAATTGACCCTGTAGCAAATGCCATATCTCTTGAATGAGGCAGCCCCTCACTGGCAAGCATATACATATGGATTGCTAGGGTTCTTTGTGATGCCATCAAATTTAATGACGGGTTTTTTAAAACATTAGTTCCGCTTGTGAATATCAGTGCTGCAGTTTCTCCCACAATACGTCCGATTGCAAGAATAATTCCTGCAAGTATACCGGGCATTGCTGTTGGAAGGACTATGCGAAACACTGTTCGAAGCCTCGTTGCACCTAATCCTAAACTTCCTTCACGATAAGTGTCAGGAACAGATTTTATGGCTTCTTCCGATGAGCTTATAATTACCGGCAGTATCATAATTGATATTGTACATATTCCTGACAAAACTGATGCTCTGAATCCAAGAATCTGCACAAAAAATATCATACCAAACAAACCGTATACAATTGAAGGTATTCCCGCCAAGGTGTCTATGGCAAGTCTTATTACCTTGACTGCTTTATTGCCTCTCTTGGCATATTCTGCAAGGTAAATTGCACAAAATACACCGATTGGTACTGATATTAAAAGTGACAATACAATCATTTGCACAGTCGTAACCATAGATGAAAATACAGAAAGTGTTTCTGAATTGTATTCTCCGAACAAAAACTTTAAGTTAATTTTCGGAACACCTTTCAATAGTATAAATAATAGTATATATATTAATATTCCCACTGTCAATATTCCACAAAACCATACAAAACTCTTAAACAGAAAAGCTTTTACTTTTCTTTGTTTTAAATTATCTAAAGTTCTATCCATATTGCACCTCGGATTAATTTCTTTGAGTCTTTGAGCTTATAAGGCTTAAAGATGCATTTAAAATTATTATAAATACAAACAAAACTACCCCCGTGGATATAAGAGCTGATTCATGAAGTCCAGAAGCATAGCTCATTTCCGTAACAATATTGGTAGTTAATGTTCTGATTGGTTTTAGAAGCTCAATTTTATTGAGAGGCATAACGGCATTACCTGCCACCATCACAACAGCCATGGTTTCACCTATCGCCCTACCTATACCTAAGATAATTGAAGTTAAGATTCCTGATTTAGCAGCCGGAACCATTACCTTGAAAACTGTTTCTTCCTTTGTTGCTCCAATACCATAGGAGCCTTCAGCATAACTTTCCGGAACAGCCCTTATAGAGGATTCACTTATAGAAATAATTGTAGGTAGTATCATAATTCCCAAAATTATTGAAGCTGAAAGTATGCTGTATCCGTTTCCTCCAAAATTTTCTCTCACAAAGGGTACAATTACCTGCATTCCGAAGAAACCGTAAATTATTGAAGGTATGCCCGCCAACAAATTAACTGCCGGCTTCACAATTTTATAAATATTATCCGGACAAAATTCAGATAAAAATATAGCACACATTAAACCTATGGGCACACCTATAACAATTGCTCCAGCCGTTACATAAATGCTACCTACAATCATTGACAGTATTCCGTAAGAAGCAGGAATGTTGACAGGTCCCCATTTTTCATTAAATATAAAATCCGTAAAACCTATTTCCGAAATGGCAGGAATACCTCTCATAAACAGAAAGAGGCAGATGGCAAGGACTGCTAAAACGGAAATTAATGCAGACAGAAAGAATATTGCCTGCATTACTATTTCATTAAAATTTGACTGCCTTGTTTGCATTATTTAACTTCATTCCACTTTGTGATTTCGCCTATATATATATTAGTTATATCATCTGCTGCTAAATCACTTTTTGGATTTTCGTTATTTACAATTACTGCAATACCATCAATTGCCAGTACGTATCTGTTTAATTCCGATGCTTCCTCAGCTTTTAATTCTCTTGAAGCCATTCCAATATCATAAGAGCCGTCGATTGCAGCCTTTATACCTTGCGATGAGCCTTGTGCCTGAGTTTCAAAAGTAACGTCAGGGTTAAGCTCATTATATGCTTCCTGAAGTTTTTCCATTAAAGGTGCTACTGATGTTGAGCCTGCCACTTTAATAGTTCCTGACATACCTGATGCCGTGTATTCTCCAGGTGCATCAATAGCTCCGATAAACTTCATTTCATTTGTAATAGCCTGTCCTTCAGCTGATTCTGTAAACTTTAAGAAATCTTTTACCAGCTTACTTTCAGTTCCTTTTGTAACCAACAAAAATGGTCTTGATACTGAATAGCTTCCACTTCTTACGTTTTCTACGGTCGGTTCTACGCCGTCCACTGCAACTGCTTTAATTCTTTCACTTACTGAACCTAATGAAATGTAACCAATACCGTATTTGTCTCCTTCAATAGCAGTTATAACTTTATCTGTACCATCAAACTCTAATGCTCCAACAACCAATTTGTCTACTTCTGTGTCATTTTCCTTAACGATAATGTTCATTATTTCATGGAAAGCTCCTCTTGTCCCGGATGCAGCATCTCTTGCTACTACAGTTATATCTTTATCAAAATCAAAATCTGCTGCAGGTGTTCCGGGTGTTTCTTGTGTACATCCTGCAAAAACCATTGATAGCATTAATGCCAATGTAATTATTGATAATAATTTACTTTTTTTCATTTTTTATATCTTATCTCCTTTTATTTTCTATTCTTGAGATAAATATAACTTCTCACAGTAAAAAAAAAACCATATATATGTAAAAAGTATGTAAAATCTTTACATACCTTTTAATAGACGGTTCGGTTCATTTACTCATAACGGTATTTCTTGTTTCTTTTGCAAGATAAAGGCATTGATCGGCTCTCTTTACCACATCTGTAAATGAGTCGTCATTTTCGTCACATTCATGTACCCCTAAACTCATTGTCATCCTTACATTTATTTCGCTGTCTAATATAAATATACTGCTTTGTATGGTTTTTCTTATTCTTTCAGCAACTTCCAAGGCTTCTTTCAAGCCTGTTCCGGAGCATATGAGCAAAAACTCATCTCCTCCGAACCTTCCTATATGGTCAGTATTCCTAATGCATTTTGATATGGTTTCAGCAATAAGACTCATTGCTTTGTCTCCGTAAACATGACCGTATGTATCATTTACTATTTTAAAATCATCCAAATCTATCATAATTACAGTGAATCTTTGTTTGTTGTATTTGGCTTTCTCGTAAATTTGATCCCCGATTTTCAGTATTTCTGTTTTAGTAAAAAAATTTGTCAAACTGTCATATGTTGCAATATTCTCGATTTCTTTGTATACCTTGGCATTTTCAACTGCAATTGCAGTGTAGTTTGCTAAAATTTTCAAGATATTCAATTCATCTTTGCCGTAAAGATTTTCCTTTTCACTTTGAGCAGTCATCAATCCAACGACTTTTTCATTTATAATCATGGGAGTATATATAATGGAGGAAATATTATCGTCTTCATCTTCAAATCCTTCAATATCGCGGGGTTCTGAATATAAGTATTTCTGAAACTCCAACTTCTCGTTTCCGATAATAATGTCTTCTTTGTTCTTAATGCAATATCCTCCTAAAGTATTTTCCTGATCATATTTTACGGTGCTGCAGATTATTCTATGATTTTTCATAAAATAATATTCCGACTGGTTTTTTTCATTGTCATACACTGCAATTCCAAAATAATCAACATCAATAAGCTTGCTTATTTCTTCATGTATTATGCGGATAATTAAAGTTAAATCTAAATTCGAAATAATTCTCTGCCCTATGGATGATAGAAGCTCTGTTCTTTTATAAAGCTGTTTATATTGTTCTGCCACACGTTTTGTATTGTTTAAATTCATTTCAGCCATAAGCTGGCTTTGTTCATAATCATACATTTCATCATTTATCTTTATATATTTTTCAAGGTAGTGCAATGCTTTTTCACTCTCTCCCTGCTTTTTATAAATAGAATACAAAGAATGAAATGCTTCTCTCATTATTGGATTAAACTTATTTGATGAACTTGTGATAATAATTTGATTTAACAGTTCAACTGATTTTTCATAATTTTCAGTCAATATGCATAGTTTAGACCACTGCAGCATGGTGGAGCACTTTTCATATATTAAATCATATTTAACACAAAAGTTATATGACTTTTCAAACTGGCTTTCAGATAGATCGTATTTGCCTGTTTTTAAATAAGCCATGCCCTTAAGCTTAAACAATTCGCCTATGACAGTTTTAATATCATTAACTGATTCTATTTTCATCGCTTGCTCAATAATTTTAAGGGCTTTGTCCGGGCTCCCGATATTTATTTCAATTTCGGCTTTTGCTAACACGTATGGAATTTGTTGGCTCTTTGTTAACTCAGAATCTATTCCTTCTATACTTTCTATAATTTCAAATGCTTTATCATAATACTCCATTTGAATATAGTTAATACATGTATTGACAAGAAGAATAATCATTGCCTTGTTGTTTCTCGTTTCTTCACAGAAAGAGATTCCTTTGAGTCCCCATTCATTTGATAATTTATACTGTCCCATGAGGCAGTAGACATTTGTCAATCCATTGCAGGCATACGCTATTTCATATTTATTATTAAGCTTATCGAACAGCTCATAAGAAATCATAAAATTATCTACCGCTTGTTCATAATTAGATTCATCAAAATAATACCAGCCTAAAAAATAGTAGCCCCAGGCTTCAGATCTGAACAGCTGATTTTCGCTTGAGAATTCTAACAATCTTTCGATATTTTCTTTCTGCTTTTCATTGTATATATCTTTCGAAATTATATCCTTTATGCATTCTATATTATCTTCACATTCAATAAGTTTATTTAATTCCTTTTCAAACATACCCCCGCCACCCAATTTTACCCTCCTTGAGAGTTGATTAATTAATTTAAACAAAACCTTGCAGGTCCCCCGCAAGGTTTTATAATTTAATTTTTTATTCGGCTAATTTTGCCTTTGCTTCATAATTTGCTATATACTCTGCCAATTCTTTAGGTGATTTCTTAACCTTCATTTTTTGTTTGAATTGAGGTGATGTGGGATCTTCTTCAATTGTCATGATTGAAAATCCGGTATAACCGTAAATAACGGATACTATAGGACTAAGCACGTTAAAGAATGCAAATGGAGCATATGCAAATGTTGCTACTCCCAAGAATTCTGCCATTGTAGCACCGCATGTATTCCACGGTACTAGTGCTGAAGTTACAGTACCTGAATCCTCAAGAGCACGTGATAGGTTTCTCGGTGCTAATCCTCTTTCAGCGTAAACGTCTTTAAACATTTTACCCGGTAAAGCAATACCGAGATATTGGTCTGCACAAAGTACATTAACAAACAAACAGGATAATACGGTTACTAAAATCAATGAGCCTGTACTCTTTGCAAATTGTAATAATTTGTTTGCTATAGTAGCCATCATGCCTGTTGATTCAAGAACACCGCCAAATGTCAGAGCGCACATAATGAGTGAAATAGTCCACATCATTGAATCCATGCCGCCGCCGGATAACAATTCATCAACCATTTCATGACCTGATGAAGCTCCTACACCATAATGAATAGCATCTACAATGCTTGCCGGATCTCCGCTGCCTTGGAATAACATACAAACTCCTCCAAGCAAAACTCCTAACAGAAGTCCCGGTATCGCAGGAATCTTCATTGCAACAGCTGCTATTGTAACAACAGGAACCAACAGGAATAACGGGTTAATTACATATATACTTTCAATTGCTGTTAATATGCCTTGAATTTCTGCTGCATCTATTGCTTTACCTCTGTATTGCAGTCCTAACAATATGTATATTATTGCTGCAATACCATAAGAAAGACCTGTCGTATACATCATGTGCCTGATATGATCAAATAATGTAGCGCCTGCCATTGCAGGAGCCAAGTTTGTTGTATCTGACAATGGTGACATCTTGTCGCCGAAATATGCTCCGGAAACTATGCATCCTGCTGCCAAAGCCGGTGAAATTCCAAGTCCTTGTGCTATGCCTATAAGTGCAACTCCAACAGTTCCTGCAGTAGTCCATGAACTACCTGTAGCCAATGAAACTACACTGCACAATAACAATGCAGTGATTAAAAAGAATGTAGGTGATAATATCTGCAAACCATAATAAATTAATGTAGGCACAATACCACCGCCAATCCATGTTCCTATCAGCATACCTATTACGGCAAGTATTAAAATTGCCTGCATAACACTGCCTATTGAATCAATAATACCTTTTTCAACTTCTTCCCAGGTAAAACCCAAATTGTAAACTGCTATCAATGCTCCAACGGCTGCACCTATTAAAATAGGAATATGCGGGTCTGCACCCATAACAATTATGGCATACGCCAATGCAACCATTATAACAAGTACCGGGATAAGGGAAATTCCTAACGTTGCTTCCTTCTTTTCTCTTGGAACTTTACTCATTATTCTCCTCCATGATTTTGTTCGTACATAATCTTAGGACAAATGCTAACCCATATAATAGTCCAACCCATACACAATAATAAACGTTATCCTGTATATGTACGATTATTTTTAAAACGCAGTCTTACTTTACCCAATAAGTAAAAAAACGTTTATTGCCGTAATTCTACCATAAGTTTATAGTTTTGTAAACAACATTTTTTGCTCCCTGCCTCAACCGCTCCCTGCCTCAGCTACCTTAAAATATATTGTTTTTATACTCAATGTACAGTGCCCTTATTTCAGACATTTTTTCATTCATTTGTATTTGTAAATCAGAAGCAATATCATAATCTCCTTGAGAAACTGCAGTTTTAATTTTAGTAAATATGCATTTTTTAGTCATGCTGTCCTTCATTAATTTTGTTTTTAAATAAACTATTTTCTCCCAATTTACGACATCTAAATCCGTGGCGTGGTCTGATTCGTTGTGAAGTTTCACAAATGTTTTCAACAATACAATATTATCATGAATTATTCTCCCTGCAAGCTCATTTTTCCACTTTTCCGTGGTGGATACTCTAAAGGAATTAATAATTTCATCTGTAAAAACATCACCTTTTTTCAAAACCTGCTGCTTTATCTCGTTAGAAGCAAATGCACTAATATTTTCCCATACGGTCGTTGGAGCCTTACCGTAAAGTTTATCTCTTTCTACCTGTGAATAATACTCAAATACATTATATTCACTTCTGTATTCTCTGAATTTTTCAAGGTAGACTGCATCCTCTCCGTATTTTTTTGATATTTCCTTCTCTAATATTTTACAGTCCATTCCTGCATCTGTTACTGATACAATGCCATCTAACATCCCCTGGATACCTGCAGCTATAACAAGGTAAGTGTTTGAATATGGATTTGGTGATCTTAATTCAAATCTTACAGCATCTTTATTGTCAATATTTCTGATAACACCAACGAGAACAGACCGATTTCTCGAAGGTGCATCCTTAGCGCCCCCTAAGGAAGTTACCGTGCACACCGGTGCTTCAAATCCGGGTTTAAGCCTGTTAAAGGCATCATTGGTAGCAGACACAATGGGATTTATAACTTCGTAATTTTTTAATATGCCCATAAGAGCACCATAACCTATTTCACTTAAGTATTCCTCTTTCATATTGCTCGGAGAAAATAAATTTACTTTTTTATTATCTTTAAGTCTTACCGCTACTCCTAAGTGCGTATGCTCTCCGTTACCTGCAACACCGTCGATGGGTTTGGCTTTGAATAAAACTTCCAACCCGTGATATCTGAATTGGTCTTCTATCAGTTCCTTTACGAAAATTTCATTATCAGCTGCCTGTATAGGACTAGAAAATCTCCAATCAATTTCTAACTGCTCCATTACATGGGTTATTCTTCCCTTTGCATCTATTTTATTGGTAATACCTCCAACTTCCTTATGCGCCATTTCCGGTTTCAAGTCATAGCATTCCAACAAGCCCATTATTTTTTCCAAGACTGTCCTGACAGTTCCCATTGTTCTTTTCCAATATTGTTCCTTTAATACCTGGGATGCATGAAGCTCCTCAAAATCAGCACTTTGCTCCGGTGTTTTCACCCACATTTCAAGTTCAGTTGCAGCAGTCAATACAACCTCATCAATGTCATCATATTTAAATCCTAAGGACTCTGCAATATGAGGAGTATTTTTTAAAACATTGTTTATTTCATTTTTAAAATGAGCTTCTGCTCTTTTAAGTATTGACCTGGAACAAACCAATTTGTCTTTGTGAATAATAAAAGAGGGAATTTTTAAAGTCCCTACAGGAAGACCATTTTCATCATTATAATATTCATAATTATAATCGACAAACCATGTGCAATCACAATCCGGCAGCAAATCAACCCTTGCATCGCTTAACCCGACTATCCCCTGCAATTCAACACTGGAGCCGTCTGTCTGAATGCCAAACTTAAGCATTTCTTCCATATCTTTTATAAATAATTTGACAGGTATTTTTTCGTCTGTTCCATTTCCGCCTATATCTACTCCCATAAAGGACACAAATTGTATTTCATTATGCTCGCATAAAATTTTAGTCAAATTTTCAATATCGTGATATTCAGTCTTTATTGTATAAATCATTTTGCCCATATATTTCTCCTCGTTTTTTGTTTGGGGACATTCCTCTAAAGCTTTCCCCAAAGAGTCACTCTCTCTTAGAGGTGTGTCCCCCTTCCTACTATTTGGGGACATTCCTCTACCTCCATAGACTATCCCTATAACAGAGGTGTGTCCCCATACCTATTTACATATATCTATAAGCTCGGAGGGTTCAAATATTAAATAATCCGGTTCATGTTTTTTAAGACTCTCAACTGTATTGTAACCCCATCCTACTGATGCTATATCCATTCCTGCATTTCTTGCAGCAGTTATATCTCTTATTTCATCCCCCACATAAAGAAATTTATTTAGGGTTATTTTTGCTTTTTTTACTATTTTCTTCATTTTTGATTCCTTGCCAAACATTCCGGCACTCACAATTATATCAAAAACATCAACATTATGTGCTTCTAAAAAAAGCTTAACATTTATTTTAGAATTAGTGGTAATTATTCCTGTTTTTATGCCCATTTCTCGAAGGGTGCATATAATGTGAAAAATATCAGGTTTGCATAGACTTATATTCTTAATATCTTGAGTTAATAGGGTTTTACCTTTCTTTAACAGAAAAGGCAGATACCTTTTTTTCAGTTCAATATATGCCATAACTTCCTTAGCATGCATCTTTTTCAGACGACCTAATTCATCCATGGTAATATTTCTTAAATTATATTTTTCTGCTAATTTTTGATATATAACAAAATTTGCTTCTTCAGTATCGGCTAAAGTTCCATCAAAGTCAAAGATTACATATTTATATTTCACTGACATCCATCCTTAATATAAAAATATAAATTTTTTTATTTATTAACTATATTATATTTTATTAATTGAGTCAATTTAAAGTTGAAAAAAAACTCCTTGTGGAGTTCTTTTACAATGATAATTATTTTGCCGCAGCCTTCCCTAATAAAGTTCATATACTGCTCCTCTTTAATAAGGCTGGTTATTACTTCATAACTAATTATATCAAATAAAGCTTAAAATGTACAGTATTAAGTTAATGAAACCTTCGGCGGGTCTGTGGTTTCACCTGTTTTAGGGTTAACAAATGCAAGCCAGTATCCGCTCTCCCCTTTATTATCATTATTTGCGTAAGACCAATTCTTGAATCCGGTAACACCTTTATAAGGTTGTTCTTCCTTTGTAAATTCTCCGGGTATTCCATATATAAACTTTGCAATTTCATCTTTTTCCTTGTAGATACCAAAAATATAATGCCCGTATTTTTTCATGAGACTTGCGCAGGTAGTCACACGATTTGACATGGGATACGGATAATATGTGCTTACTATTTGATTATAATAGGGCAATATTCCGTTTTTTATGCCCATTTCATCATAAGGAATATACCACCATTTGAAATTTTTTAACTTAACTGACAAAGGTTCAACTTCTTTAAAATCTCTTAAAGTTCTATACAGTTTCTCATCAAATCTGTTTCTGTAGCCTTGATTAGAAACATCATCCTTATTTAATTTTTCGGGAGTCTCCTCGGCTTCTTCATTATCTTCCTTTATTGCTTCTTTTATTTCTTCTTTTATTTCTTCTTTTATTTCTTCTTTTTTTACCGGTACTTTTATTGTTTTTACCGGCTCTTGTATTGCTTTTTTTACTTCTTCTTTTATTTCACCCTCCGGTTTATTTTCTGCAGCTTTTGCCATTCCCTTCTCTTTTATTGCCCTTATATCTCGTAATCCTTTTGCCTCAATTATTTCTTTCGGTTCAATTATTTCTTTCGGCTCAATTACTTCCTTTGCAACTTTTGTATCTATCTGCTTTTTTTCTCTTAGTTTGTCAGGTTTTAACTCTTGAAATTTTTGTTTCTCATGTGCAAAAATTTCTTTTACTTTATTAACATCTTCTTCTAACTTTCTTACGGTGTCTAGGCTTGATGTGCTGAATAAGCTTGAATACAAAACAATTCTTCCATCCTTTACCACCGCACATACGTTGTAATCCTCAATTGCATTGCTGTTTTCAAAGGTGAGCATCTTTTTGATTATTCCCTTTTTATTATTTATATCTCCCAACTTGATTTTGTTGTGTTTATCCTTATATAAATAAACTTCGCTTGTTGATTTTGCATCACCTAAATTTTCAGCAGCTACAATCATGTTTCCTCTGTTCCCTCTCATGGCTAAACGTACATAGCCCTTATACTTGTCTTCTTTATTTACCGGTTCAAAAAATTTCAGCACTCTATAATTTTTATTGTTCATAAAAACCTCCTACAATCCCTGTTATTTATTTATATGCTGATTTTTTCGTATAATTACAGTTTTATTGGCAAGCTTTAATCACAACAACTTGGCAATATTATATAAATTGCTCACTAAAAGCCAGTTCTGAGGGAAATATCTCATAATGTTCCAATACCCAACGCCTTCAAATCCATATTCGCTGAATAGATCTAATTTTGCCATGATGCTTCGAGCATCTTCAAACCAAACCCTGTGCTGCCTTCTTTGGTCATCATAATATATGAAAAACGGAGCCTGAGACACCTCATCATACTGAATGTATGCTCCAACCTCAGCTGCTAACTCAACAGCCTCTACATTTGAAACAGAATCGGCTCTTGATACACCTTGAACATATGGCAGTATAAAATCATAACCATAGTTGGGAATGCCCATGTAGATTTTTTCCCTCGGGATTTCAGTCACTGCATAATCCAATACTTCTCTTACCTTGTCAACGGGAGACACAGCCATGGGAGGACCATAAGTGTAACCCCATTCATATGTCATGAGAAGCACCCTGTCTGAAGCTTCACCGATTCGAGGATAATTGTGAGCCTCGTATAGAAGTCCCGGCTGATCTGCAGATGTTTTAGGTGCTAGTGCAGTGAATAAGATATATCCTTCTGGGCTTATTCTGTCATTAACATTTTGAATAAAGTTAATAAACGCTTCTTCGTCCTCCGGCAATACGTATTCAAAATCTATATCTAAACCGTAATAACCTTTTTCTCTTAAATTCTGCAGGACATTTTCTATTAAGTTATTTTGCACAACCGGATCATTTAAAATTATATGTGCCAATTCGTTGCTGAAAGTACCTTCCTCTGTCAGTGTGGAAATAAGCATAAGCGGTGCTACCCCAAAATCCCTTGCCATTCGGATTAACTCTTCATCTTCTATGTCGATTAATTCTCCTTCTTCAGTGATTCCGTAAGTAAATATTGTAAGGTAAGTTAAATAAGGCAGTGTCTTCATAAGTACTGTCCTGTCTATATGCGGATAAGTATATCCAAGTACATGTATGGGACCCCTTTTTTCTACTGCGTTGCTTATAGTAATTTGGTCACCGGGAACAATTTGGTCCGCATATTCAATGAATGGATTGAGTTGCAGCAAATTAACTGTGGTGGTATCGTAGCTCCGAGCGATATCTGCCAATGTTTCACCCGGCTGTACAACATGAATTACTTCCGGAATTAGTATTACTAAAGTCTGGCCGGGCACAAGGTCATTGGGATTTTGAAGTTCATTATCTATTATTATTTTTTGCGGTGATATATTGTAT
>ENA-UOOK01005111-UOOK01005111.1-fermentation-metagenome-genome-assembly--contig:-NODE-5111-length-13446-cov-3.974834_pt1 | contig 13446 bp, 12 predicted proteins | sample MGYA00245777_ERZ724023 | MGnify/ENA primary metagenome ERZ724023 (study PRJEB28704, sample SAMN03018312) | fermentation metagenome | biome: anthropogenic terrestrial biome; feature: soil; material... | reverse complement strand
CTCATTTGGCCAGCACATCCTTGCGAAGGGCCTTCACCGTTTCCCGCGCGATGATCCGGCCGCCCACGCACGCCTGGATCGGCACCTCGAACAGCTGGCGCGGGATCTTTTCCGCAAGCTTCTCCGCCATTTTGCGCGCGCGCGGATACGCCTTGTCCGCGTGCAGGATGAACGACAGCGCGTCCACCACCTCGCCGTTGATCATGATGTCGAGCTTGACCAGGTCGGATTTCTGGTAGCCGGAAAGCTCGTAATCGAACGACGCGTAGCCGCGCGTGCGGCTTTTCAGCGCGTCGAAGAAATCGTAGATGATCTCGTTGAGCGGCAGGCTGTAATGGATGTCCACACGCGAAGTATCGAGATAGCGCATCTCCTGAAAGACGCCGCGGCGCTCCTGGCACAGCTCCATGATGTTCCCCACATACTCGCTGGGGGAATAAATGTGCGCGTCCGCGACCGGCTCCTCCGCAAGGGCGATGGAGGCGGGGTCCGGGTAATTCGTGGGGTTGTCGATCGAGACCGTCTCCCCGTTCGTTTTCGTGATATGATACACCACGCTCGGCGCGGTCGTGATCAGGTCCAGATGGTATTCGCGCTCCAGCCGCTCCTGCACCACCTCCATGTGGAGAAGGCCCAGAAAGCCGCACCGAAAGCCGAAGCCCAGCGCGGCGGAGGTCTCCGGCTCGAAAGAGAGCGCGGCGTCGTTGAGCTGCAGCCGCTCCAGCGCATCCCGCAGGTCGGGGTAATGCGCGCCGTCCGCCGGGTAAATGCCGCAGAACACCATGGGCTGCGCGGCCCGGTAGCCGGGCAGCGGCTGGTCGGCGGGGCGGGATGCGAGGGTGACGGTGTCGCCCACGCGCGCCTCTTTCACCGCCTTGATGGAAGCGGAAATATAGCCGACCTCTCCGGCAGAAAGGCAGTCCGCAGGCTCCATGCCGGTGGCGTGCAGAAAGCCGACCTCCACCACGGTGAACTCGCTGCGCACCGCCATCATCCGGATGACGTCGCCCGCTCGGACCACGCCGTCCTTGACGCGGACGTAGATGATGACGCCGCGGTAGGAATCGTAATACGAATCGAAGATCAGCGCCTTCAGCGGCGCGTTCTCGTCGCCCTGCGGCGGCGGGACGTCCCGCACGATCTTTTCCATCACCTGGTCGATGTTCACGCCGTTCTTGGCAGAGATGCAGGGCGCGTCGTCCGCCGGGATCCCGATGACATCCTCGATTTCGGCGCGCACGCGCTCCGGGTCGGCGCTGGGCAGGTCGATCTTGTTGATGACCGGCAGGATCTCGAGCCCGGCGTCCGCGGCGAGATAGGTGTTGGCCAGGGTCTGTGCCTCAATGCCCTGAGAGGCGTCCACCACCAGCACGGCGCCCTCGCACGCCGCCAGCGAACGCGAAACCTCGTAATTGAAATCGACATGGCCGGGCGTGTCGATCAGATTGAAAATATAGTCTTTTCCGTCCTTTGCGTGGTAAACAAGCGTCACGGCGTGCGCCTTGATGGTGATGCCCCTTTCCCGCTCCAGATCCATATTGTCCAGAATCTGATCTTCCATTTCGCGCCGGGGCACCGCCTTGGTCTGTTCCAGGATACGGTCGGCAAGGGTGCTCTTTCCATGGTCGATATGTGCAATGATGCTGAAATTGCGGATTCTGTCGCGCAACACCGGCATGTGATCACCTGATTCCCTGAATTGAATTTGTCTTCCCCATAAAAATCCGGAGATGATTTAATAAAGTTATGTGGAATAATTATAGCATGATCCCGCCGATTTGAAAAGGAATCCCTTATCTCCGGCCGGGAAAATAAAAAATGGAAAAACTGAATCCTTTCCGGGTATATATTTTCACAGCCGTTTCATAATAAATTCAAGCGTTTATTAAGAAGGGAAAAGGGAATGGGAAAATTATTCGGCTCACTTTTCGGACAAACGAGCCCGGAACAACGGAAAAATCAGGAAAAAAAGAAGCAGGAGAAAGTGGACAGGGATCTAAAAAAGCTGGCTCCCCCGATTGAGGGGGAAAGCGTCTCCGAAAACCTCGACGAAAACCTGCGCATGATGCAGAAACTCTTCCGCGACGACGACGCGCTGGTCACCCGCCGGGTAGGCAACAGCCTGAACCGCTCTTTGGAATATCTGCTTTTCTACTGCGACGGCATGGTGAATTCGCAAACGATCAACGAAAGCGTCATCCGCCCGCTGACGCGTTCGGAGGAACGGCCGGGCAGGGATGCCCTGCAGACCCTGGCCGAAAAGATCCTGATCGTCAACGAGGTGAAAAAAACGGACGACTGGAACGAGATCATCCGTTCCGTCACCTACGGCGACACGATCCTGTTTGCGCAGGGCTGCGCGCAGGCGCTCCTGTTGAATACGAAATCTTTTGAGCTGCGCTCCCCCATGGAGCCGGACAATGAAAAGATTCTGACCGGCCCGCGGGAGGGCTTCAACGAATCCATGATCACAAGCATCTCCATGATCCGGCGCAGGCTGAGGACAAACACGCTGAAGCTGAAATACAGGCAGTTCGGGCGCACCACGCATACCCAGGCGTGCGTCTGCTACCTGGAAAACGTCGTCAACAAGCGGGTGCTTCAGCTTTTAAACGACCGCCTCGACAAAATCGATATCGACGGCGTTCTGGATACCAACTATCTGACCGAGCTGGTCCGGGATTCCAGGCTTTCCCCCTTTCGCACGACGGGTTATACCGAGCGGCCCGACGTCGTGGTGAGCAAGCTGCTGGAAGGGCGCATCGCCATCATTCTGGATGGAAGCCCCGTCGTGCTGCTGCTCCCTTACCTGTTCATTGAAAACTTTCAGAGCAGCGAAGATTATTACCTGAGTTTTTTTTACACCTCTTTTTCCCGCCTGCTCCGGATTCTGGGATTTTTTCTCACCATCACGGTGCCCGGCACATATATCTCCATTGTCGCTTACCATCAGGAAATGCTGCCGACGCCGCTGTTGGTAAACATTGCCAGCGAGCAGCAGGGGGTTCCGCTGCCCGCCGCCCTGGAAGCGTTCCTGATGCTGATCGTATTCGACATTCTGCGGGAAACCGGGGTGCGCATGCCCTCGAACGTCGGGCAGGCGCTCAGCATCGTCGGCGCGCTCGTCATCGGGCAGGCCGCCGTGGAAGCAAGGCTTGTGGCGGCCCCGATGATCATTGTGGTAGGCCTGACGGGAATCACGGGCCTTCTGATTCCGAAAATGAACGCGCCGATCATTTTCGTAAGGATGGGGCTGCTGTTCTGTGCTTCCGTTCTGGGCCTGTTCGGCCTTGTCATCGGGCTTTCGCTTCTGCTGATTCACCTTCTGAACCTGACCTCGTTCGGCATCTCCCAGCTCACTCCGGTTGGGAGGCTGAAATTCCAGGAGCTGAAGGACGTTCCCATCCGGGCGCCGTGGTGGAAAATGATCACGCTCCCCTCAAGGCTGACAGAATCCAAGGTTCGTCTGGATCCGCCCCGCCAAAAGCAATCATGATGATGAAAAAAGCGGTCTGTGTTCTTCTCGCCCTTTTGATATCCTTTTCCATGACAGGCTGCTGGAACTACCGCGGGCTGAACGAGATGACCCTGGTCGCCGGGGTGGCGGTGGACAAGGTTGGGGAAAAATACTACCTCACCTTCGAGATCATCGACCTGACCTCGCCCACAAAAGAAGGCGGCATCAAGGCCAAGCTGATCGAATCGGAGGGAAATTCCATTTTTGAGGCGGTCCGGAACGCCAAAAAAAGAGCCGCCAACCGCCTGTACTTCGGCAACACCCAGATCGTGATCCTGAGCCGGGAAATCGTGTCGCAGGATGGGGTCGAATCCCTGATCAACTGGTTCTTAAGGGATGCCGAGGTGCGTGAAACGGCGGAGCTGGTCGTTTCACAGGAGGAAACGGCAAAAATGATTCTGGCGCAGGAGGAGGAAAAAGACCAGGTCGTCTCCTATGAGATCATCCGGATCATCGAAGAGGACGAAAATCTGACCGGCTCAACGGTGCGGGTCCCCCTGTACGAGGTTTTCAACCGGCTGAAAACGGACGGAACCGCGCTGATTCTTCCCGCTTTCCACCTTGCTCAAAACGACCGGAACAAAAAAGAAGAGGCCAACGGGGCCGCAGTCTTCCGGGGGGACAAGCTGGTCGGTTTTATGAGCCCGGAAGAAGCAAAAATCTACCTGCTTCTCACCAACCGCCTGCACGGGGGAATCCTGACGGGGGAGCCGTCCGGGCTCAGCCTTCAGGATATTTCGCTGGAAATGACGAACAACCAGGCACAGATTTCCCACTCCTATCAAAACGGGAAGCTGATCATGAAAGTCAAAATCAAGGTAAACGCCTATCTCGCAGAATACCCGGGAATGTGCGTCCCTTTCGGGAATCAGCGGCTGACCAAAGTACAGACCGAAGCAAAACGCCTGATCCGGGAAAAGGGGGACCTTCTCATCAAGCGCGTTCAGACGGAGTATGACTCCGACATTTTCGGATTTGGAGAAAGTATTTACAGAACCGACCTCGCTTTATGGAAAAAGCTCAAAGGAAACTGGGATGAGACTTTTCAGACGCTGGATGTGGAGATCGAGCCGGAAGTTCATATTCTGGATACTTCCCTGCTCCGCTGACCGGGAGGGGGGAAAATTTGGAAACTTTCATTATCGTCCTTTTTCTTCTGGGGATCGTTTTTTTCGATTTCCTTCCAAAACGGGGGAAAATGCGGAAACGTGAGCGGTGGCTTTATCTAACCGTTTTCTGCCTGTGCGCCGTTTTTCTCATCCTTTTTTCCGCCGGCGTGACGCCGCCGAATTTTCCCAGCGCGTTTTGGTTCGACTGGATCCGATCCGCTTTCCATTTAAATTGACAGAACTCCCCGGAAAAGGAGCGTGAAAGGCCATGCAGCCTTCGCAAAAAAAAAGCATTACGCCACGGCAGACCATCTTTCTGATGATCCTGTTCCTTCTCGGCAGCAGCGTCGTATTCGGCGTGAATTCCGATTCGGGGCAGGATTCCTGGATCAGCCTGCTCCTGGGAATCGTGATCAGCGTACCGGTGCTGCTGATGTATGCAAGGATTGCCCAGCTTTACCCGGACCGGGACTTTTTCCAGCTTCTGAACGATCTGTTCGGAAAGATCGGCGGAAGCGTCGTCACCGCCCTTTTCACCTGGTATTGCCTGATGCTGGCCAGCGCGGTGCTGCGGAATTTCTCCGAGTTCATCCAGATCGTATCCATGCCGGAAACCCCCGAGCTGGCGCTCACGATCTCGATCCTCCTGCTTACGGTATACCTTGTGAAAAGCGGGCTTCAGGTGCTGGGCGAATGGGCGGTGGTCACCCTGACCATTCTGCTCACCATCATTTCGCTCACCATTTTAGGTTCGCTGAACCATCTGAACACCGCCTATCTGCTTCCGGTGCTGGAGCATTCCCCAAGGGAAATCATGTCGAGCGCTTACAAGATTTTCAGCTTTCCCCTTGCGGAATCCGTCGTTTTTCTTCCCCTGCTGCCTTATGTAAAAAAAGCAAACCATTACCGGATTTATATGAAGGGCCTGCTGCTCAGCGGCATCGTTCTGCTTCTCGCCGTCCTGAGGAATATCCTGTGCATCGGCCCGAAGCTGATGCAGGCGGAATTTTTCCCATCCTATGTCTGCGCCAGAGTCATGGAAGTCGGCACCTTTCTCTCCCGGATTGAGGGGACCATCTCCATCAATTTCGTTCTGTCCGGCGTGACCAAGGTTTCGGTATGCCTGTATGCCGGGGCGCTCGGCTTCACCCGCCTGTTCCGTGCGCGCAGCATGGACAATACGCTGATGCCGGTCAGCCTGATCGTCCTGGTTTTGTCGAACGTCATCTTTCTGGGATCCATGCAGATGAACGATTTCATCCAAATCTACCCGTATTTCGCCTTTCCGTTTCAAATCGTTTTTCCCCTTCTGATCTGGCTCTTTGCGGAAAGGAAAAGCCGCCGGCAGACGAGGCTTCGGCTGATGCTTCACAGCACAGTCCAATGAGTGCGGGAAAATTCATCACCGAATATATCCGTCAGTCGCTGACGGTGCTGAAAAATCCGAAACAGATGCTTCCCACTGTTGTGCTGGGGCTTGTCTGGCTGGTGCTTGCGCTGATGGGTTCTTTCGGAATCAATCCGCTTCCGGTACGCATTCTCAGCTTCTTTACTTTTGCACAGGGCGGGATGTTCGGCGGCGTTCTCGGCGCGGCGGGAGGAATTCTCGGCAAGGTGGTGGTCGCCACCTTCCTGAACGCCACCGTTGTGCCGCTGTTTCAGAAAAAAGCGCCGTTTTCGGGAATCGGCGGTGGCATCAAGGGTTTTTTCGGTACGATTGCCGTCAATAGCATAACCGCTGTTGCCCCGTTGTTGGGCGGAGTAGGCACTTCCCTGCTGCTTTATGCTTTTATGAACAGCACCCAGTCGCTGCAAAACAGCATGGTAGGGATTATCGCCTTTGTAATGCTGCTGCAAAACATCGGCAGACAGGGCGGTTTTTTGTGGGGGCTTGCCTTTTCGGTTGCAAACAGCGTCTCCAAGGGCAGAACGCCGTCTTACATAGAGGTCAGCCGGTGCATTGGCGGTATGACGCTGGGTTTTGCCCTTGGCGTGGCGCTGTCGGCTATGGGACTTCGGTGGTGCGCGTGGCTTGGAGCGGTGTTGTTGATTGCTGCTTTGATATTTGTCATTGTCTCGAAAGGCAAAAAGGAGGTGGCCACGGCATGAAAATAAGAAGAAAAAGCTTCGTTGCGTCTTGCATGGTGTTTCTACTTTTTGGCATGCTGCTTATGCCATTGCCAGTGTTTGCAGAAGGGGTAGAGACCCCCAGAGGTTTTGTAGATCCCGTCAGTACGTTGGATATGAAACGCGGGGATGTGAATGCTTTCGCGGAGTTTTGGGAACGTCTGGAGGAAATTTTCCTTGTGCCCTATGAAGCAAATGTGACCCATTTTGACTCTTTTCTTGACAGGGCAGCGAACAGAAGATTCCATCCGGTAAGCGCCCCGCCGCTGGTTATTAAAAAAGGCGAGATACTTCCCGAATACCGGATCGATATCAGCTATGGTCCTGTTGAATTTACCGTTGACGGGTCGACAACGGTGAGCGAATGCTCCGGTGATTTTGTAATGAAAAACATTCAGTTTGGTAACACCGAAGCAAATGCCATTTTATATAACGCCGGCGGATCTTGTGATATAACGAGCCAGGATAGTAGCGATCCGCATATTGTAAACTATAACATCCTTGAAAAAGAGGACTCTTATGCTGCCGTTTGTACAATTGATGCCGGTGATCCCGCTACATTAATGCTGTCAGCTACAGGAGATAGTGAGAGCCAGAACGGTAGCCCAATGCGTACCATCATTTTGCATTTCCGGGTCGATGGCGTAAAGCTGGCTAAAGTCGGGGCGGCATCAAAAGACCAGGTGGCGGCGACGGTAGACACCCGATCCAATGAGGATAAGGGTGATACAGACTTTGCCGACCCATTGACAACACTGGTCATCAGCATACTTGCGATTTTACTGTCCATCCTGTTCGGCGGTACCGGCGGGTTTGTTCCAACCACACCTGTTGGAGCCGGAGGGACGCCCGCTCCTGCACCTGCGGGCGGCGGTTTAGGCAGGTGGCTGCGCTTTGACGGCGACGGCGATATTGAGACAACCGACCCGATAAGCGGGCAAAAGCGCACCTTTGTACACAACGGCGACGGCACCTATACCGACCCTGTCAACGGCGCGACCTATACCCCCGAAGAGCTTTCCGAACAGATGGAACACCGTGCGGATAATGCCGAAACCATACGGCAGGACGAAGCGCAGTTCAGGCAAAATGTCAGCGAGGATTCTCAGCGCAACCAAGAGCGCAGCGATGAGAGCAAGCAGCTTGAGGAAGATTTGCGGCGGGAAAGACAGGAGCGTGCCCACAGGGAAAAGGTCGAGCGCGTTGCCATAAAACTTGGCATGAACGGTGCCGGTGAGGACGATGTTAAGCAGGAGCTGGCGCGCCGCATGGAAAAGGATGAGCGGTTTCGCGACGCCATGATGAAATCCGCCGATATACTGGACACATCGATTGACATTCTGGAAGCAACGGTGGATATTGCCGATTACACGATGGCAGCAGGCGAAGCCCTTGGCGGAGCGCCCGGCAAGGCTGTGTCCGCAACCTATAAGGGAATCAAAAACATCGGCTCGACAGTGATGGAAAAAGGCGCAAGTGTGGGCTCTGTGGTAGAGGGCGTTATTAAAGGCGGCACCGAAGCCGCAACCACCGTGATGCAAGCGGGTGTCGGCAAGACGGTTACCACCATAGGCGGCACAGTTGCCGGCGAAATAGCCGGAGCTGTCAACGATGGTGAAGACATTGCGCGGGCAACGGCTGAAGGCCTCATAAAAGGGGCCGGAAACGCCACCATAGGGGCTGTCAGCGACGGTGTGGAGGATGCTGCAATCACCTCAAAAGACAAGGCGGTTGTAAAGGTTATCGAAGCCGCTTTAGGAAAGGAAGTTGCCGATCCGACGTACGATAAGATGTTTAAGGATGATAAATAACCGCTTCCGGTTTTGTAAGCAGTAATTAAGAAAAACATAAAAAATGGAGGTAACATGATGAAAAAGTATATGGCCTTATGTTTGGTGCTTATGATGATTCTTGCCCTTGCCGGCTGCGGTAAGAAAAGCGGTAGTGAAGCGCAGGGGGACGCGGGTACGGCATCGGCTGACGCGAGTAATACAGAAGTTCAGAACTCAAACGAGCTCAATAAGCTCAAGGAATTATATGAAGGCAAATGGGTCAATGAGGATCCACATGACGGTCCGTTTGAAATGGAGATCATCAGCACTACGTCCGTAAAAATGATATATGAGCATACGGATCCTCTTCATTGCGACTTATTCTATTCCGCAAATGACCTTACCAACGTCAGCATCAGTCTGAGTGGGCTTAGTCTCGGTAAATACAGTATAGATGCTCAAACAGGTATATTAACGGTTAAACCGAATGAAACCGACATTTTTACCTATAAAAGGGAGCCGTGAAAGTCAACCCGGCAAAGGATGATAAAACAATAACAAAAATTATGGAGGTAATGTAATGAAAAAGACATTAATCATATTCTTATCATTGGCGCTTATGCTCACCTTCACCTCTTGCGGTGAAAAGAACGGCAGTAAATCACCATCAGAAAACTCTGCGCCGTCTGCGGCAGGCAGCACTCTGCCCGGCGAGGCGGAAAAGGAAGAAGCTAAGGTATATGGAATCGGAGAAACAGGGGAAGCAAACGGCCTTTCTATCACAATTGATAAGGCGGAAGCGTCCGGCTCGGATATTATGCTTCAAAAAGCCCGCGATGGCTTTGCCTATATGAAGGTCTACTACACCTTCAAGAATGTCTCTAATGAAACGATAGAAACACCAGACAGGAAAGATTTATATATCGTCTATGAGGAAGGCCCAACGGGAGATGACTGCGATATGACCTCCGATGACAACTCCCAGGTGCTGCTGGGAAATAGAGATGGGAGGTATATGGAGGAAATTGAACTTGCTCCCGGAGAATCCGCCAGCGGATGGATGGTTTATCAGCGGCAGGCCGATAAGGAAGATGTCACCATGCACTATTATTCCGGGTTTATTAACGTGCCTCCCGATTTGGTGTTTAGCTTTACGGCTCGGTAAATCAATCGAAGGGAGGCAATAGCTATGAAACGAATGATATCAATAGCACTGGCAATCGCGATGATGATTTTCGTATGCGTCGGGTTGACCGGCTGCAATTCGGGGGACCAAACCAAGACCCCTAATGTACTGGAAAGCGAAAGCTTTACCTTGAAGGAAGGCCAGACTGCCGTTGTAACTAAAGACGGTGTAATCGTAGACTTCGGCTGCCTGCTGGAGGCAGGCGAGGAAATCACCGTGGAAAAGGTAAAGCCCGCCCCGGTGGACAGCGACGTGGAGATATTCGCATACAATTTCAAGCTCTCATCCGGCCAACCTGAGGGTGCCATTGAGCTGACCATACCGTATGATGACACGGGGCTGAGTGCTGAAGATGAGCTGCTTTCGCTCTGCGGCAAGTATCTCAACGAGCAGACTGGTCAGTGGGAGGATGTTTTCTACACGGTGGATACCGCAGGCAACAAGGTGCATATCATCACCGACCATCTTTCCACCTACAGCGTATTCAAAATCAACAATCCCGGCAAGCGCAGCGAATACATCTCTGACGTCAACGTCTATGCTGCGTATATGACCACCAAGCAAGCGGAGGCGCTGCTCAAGACTTATGCCGGACAGGGCGCTTCCTGGCGGGAGGATGTGGTCGGCTCTTTTTTGGGAGCGACCGGTACGCTGGAATATTTTACCGCCACCTCTATCCCCACCCTGCTGACTTTAGGCGGCGCATACGACGAGTTGATCAGTTCCCCGATCGGAGATTCTCTGACCGTGCTGGGTGTTGCCACCTCCTGCGCCCAATTTGCTTCTGATGCCTATTATAATGGACTGACCAGCCAGACGACGTCTATCAGCGGCATGAAGTCGGTGCTGAATCTGTCGTTGAACTTTGCCACAAAGCCAATCCAGCTTGCCTATGTCGGCGTTGGCGTGATTGATCTCGCCTTGACCGAGGTCAGTACCTATGCGATTCAGAGCAAATACGACAGCACTAAGAATTTGTATGACGCGTATTACAACCGCGCCGACGTCAAGCGCGAGGTAAAGGATTGGCGGCTGCTCTTTGAGAAGATGTATAAGGAGAATAAAGAGGAGCCCCAGAAGGTACTTGATATGATGCGCGGGGAGATAGAGCGCTATGTCAATGCGTTCTGGGAAGTCTCCGCAACAGACTGGGATGCGGTAATCGACGCTTACGATCAGAACGCAAAGCTGTCAAAGTACCCGTGGCCGTCTGAAGCCGACCGCATAAACATTTCCAACAACCACAAAGAAGAGCTTTATTCCTTATTGCAGGCGGTGTTCCGCGTCATGAGCCGGAATATGTATCTTGACAGCCTAAACGAGCGCGAAAAGGAGTTTAACGAGCTTGTCGCGCTTCTCAACAAAAGATATACCATCACAATCAAAGAGGAAGAGGTATCCGGCAAGGAGCCCAAATGGGCGAACTGCTATGTCAAGCTGGCACCGCTCTCCGATGAGACCACAGGGTCGGCGTGGACAATAAAGCTCGACGACAAGGCAAATGGCAAGTTCACCTTTACCCTGCTTGCTCACGAAACAGCGGGCTTCCCAATGAAGCTGGAGTTCTACAAAACAAAAGCCGATTGGGAAGAAGGCAAGGTAGCTGCAAGCACGAAGCTGAGCCCTTTCAAAAACACCGAAAAGACCTTTACCATAAAAGCGAAGGCGGAGAAAATCGATTGTTCGGGAACCTTTACGGGGGTTTTGAATGTAACGGAAACAGGCGCTGATATCGGTGTGACGACCGTCGTCACCCTTAAAAAGGATTCCGGCGACGGCTCCTATTACAAAATTGTCTGCTCGAATGACGAGACGGGAAGCACATATATTAACGGCAGCTATTTTGTTCGGTGGTCAACGGGAGAGGCGAATATTGCGGGCGCTGACTTCAAATTCTCCGCGGATGGCATGTCCTTCTCCGCAACAATGAAGGAGTTTAACGGGAACGTATGGGGAACCATCAGCGCGCAGAAATAAACATGATTGAATCAAAGGAGTAAACGAAATTTTATCTCCAAATAGCTGGTTTATAAAGACAGAAAGGGTGTGTATCATGACAAAAGGGAAATTCGGACTTAGCCCTGCCGCCGTGGCGGTCATCGCCTTCGGCTTTTGCGCTCTGCGCCAGCCCCAGTCAGTGCTGCTGGTGACAGGCTTCGCGCTGATGGCGGAAAAGGACGATTGGCTGAACCGTCAGGCTATGCAGGCGCTTCTCCTGACCATCGCATATTATCTGACTGAGCTTGTGACGGGCTGGATATTCGGCGGCCTTGCCCGGCTTTTCGGATGGATGGATTTGCACGGCGCGGCGGGCGCTATGGGCAAAGCGGACGCGTTTGTGGGTGACTTTCTTTATCTCGCGCTGATTGCGCTCTCTGTTTTCGCCGTGCTGCGGGTGCTTCGCGGCAGGGACGCGGGGCTGCCTTTTATCGCAAAAATGTCAGGCGGGGATTTTGCGGCAGCCTTTGTTTCGAATACCGAACCTGCGGCTTCACCCGTGCAGGCAGCACCTGTTCAGGTGCAATACGCGCCCACAACGCCGCCCCAGCCTGCCTCCGCTGCGACTGTGGATGTTTCCGAGCCGGAGCTGGCTGTCAGGCGGTGCGCCGCCTGCTCCGCTCCCTTGCAGGAAGGTTTCAGCTTCTGTATCGAGTGCGGCGCAAAGGTAGAATGAAAAATTGAAATGATTGGAGGAAACATTATGTTTTGTGAAAAATGCGGAATCAAGCTTCCGGAAGGCGCTAAGTTCTGCGGGGGCTGCGGCACAAAGACCGAGCCTGTGCAGCCTGAAGCGGAGACTGATCCGGTGCGCCCTGTCACACCATCCCCTGTCTACGCTCCCCCGGCGCAGACAGCGCCGCCCCGTCCCCAGAACTATGCGCCTGCGCAGCCACCTGCTTATTCCGAGCAGCTGGGGAGCGAGCCGCTAAGCGTCGGACAGTACATAGGTATGTTTTTGCTGCTGTGCGTGCCCTTGCTGAACATCATTCTGCTGTTTGTGTGGAGCCTTGGCGGCTCTGTCAACCGGAACAAGAAGAATTTCGCGCGGGCGGCCCTGATTATGGGCGCCATTATGCTGGTATTCTGGATCGCCGCCGGAGGGATGATGATGGGCGCTTTAAGAGATATAACGGGTGGGTTTTATTAATGTGCTGTTTAAAAAAGAACTGAATCGGAGGGAACCATGATCAGAGAAAGCACGCCCCCCGCCGATGGGGGAAAAAAGATTTTAACGGTGATCCTCATAGCGGCCAACCTGCTTATGCTGGTCATCGCAATTGTTACGATACCCCCCAATCTGCGGGGAGGGTCTGAAAAGGCGGATGCTCCGGTTACTTTGGAGCCGGCGGACACGCCAGACCAAGGAGGCGAAAGCCAAGCGGCCGACACGCCAGGTGCTGATTTCTCCACTAATGAGCGTCCTGATCTGGAGGATTTCCTGTGGTATACGGAGGACGTGCTTTACGAGGGCGTTCCGGCTGACGCGGCTGCCATTGACAATATCGGCACATTGACCGGGGGCTGGAAAGCACTTATTATCTATGACCCGAACAATGAATTCGATTCCGGCGCTATGGAATTTTTCAACATCAGCCTCGCGGGTACGGAGGATGATTTGAGTCTCATCCTCGACTGGTATCTGATTTTTTGGTCAAACGAGGGAAAAAGCTTCGACGAAACGGACATGGAGGATACCGTATTTAACGGCAAATGGGAAGGCGGCGGCCTGTGGGC
>ENA-UOOK01005110-UOOK01005110.1-fermentation-metagenome-genome-assembly--contig:-NODE-5110-length-13447-cov-54.145684_pt1 | contig 13447 bp, 16 predicted proteins | sample MGYA00245777_ERZ724023 | MGnify/ENA primary metagenome ERZ724023 (study PRJEB28704, sample SAMN03018312) | fermentation metagenome | biome: anthropogenic terrestrial biome; feature: soil... | reverse complement strand
GGGGAATTAAGATGCAACAACTTCATGGACGAGAATTTAGCATTGAACAAGAAGTCTCTCTGCAATTTACAGAAGCCAGCTGGAACGGATTCATGCGCATCCTGTTTCAAATTCCCGCTGAAGTAAAGAAACAATTACCAATCGATCCGCGCACCTCCGATCCAAGAACAACGCTGCAGAAAACTCTGGAGTCGGATATTTGGGCTATTAAAGAAGGCAACAACCTGCTGCTGCTATCCAGATGCTTTGTGCTACCTTGTACGCTCGTGCGTAAGGATACCGGTTCGGTATTGAGAGTGCATTCCTGCCGTCAAACTTCCGATGGTGATGCAGTGACAGCCTTTAATGAAGGCGTTTTAATTAAAGCTTCATGGGAAATCCTTTTGCCTGAAGATGAATTTATTCCCACGCCTTCAGCAGAAACGCTTTATTCCTTTTTCTTTCCGGAGGAATCCGCCTCAGAGTCACATTATTATAAAAGCGAAAGGCCAGCACAACCCGCAGCAGCGCCAGCTCCACCGCCAGTGGTACAACCTGCAGCGGCCCCAATGGTAAAACCTGCAGTATCTCCAGTGGCTGAAGTAGTCAGCGAAAGGCCTTCTGCGCCGCAGCCTAAGCCTTGGGTGGAAATTGTCAAAGCTGCTCCTTCGTCACCAGTAGTAGAATCAGATCCTGCGCCTGCTTTCGACGAATTCGTGGCCTCAGCGATGCCAGTTGCACCGACACCGGTGATGCCATCAACGCCGGCAGCTGAGCAAGCTCCTGTTTTCTTTAAGGAAGCAGCAATACCAGCGGAGGTTGGTGCAAGTTCGGTGCCGGGTTTCGAAATGAACGCGCAATCTGCTCCGCAAACTGAAGAGCTTCATTTTGACCTTTCGGTCGGCGGAGATTTGTCAAACGGAAGCGCCGTACCGGAACAAGAGCAGAGCGATTCGCTCTTTTCTCTGGACGTCAAAGCAAATAGTGCTCCCTTCATTTCTGGCAATACCAGTGCACAAACCGCCAACGCACAGCCTGCCAATAACATATTGGATGGCTGGGTGTTTCCGAGAGAAAATGAAGCTACCAAAAACGTCGAGAGTGTTTCAGAAAAGTTGGTTTCCGAACCCAGTGCTGGTAGCGCCGATTATAATGATAAGGGTAAGGTAAAAATTAAATATAGCGAAAGTTATGCTGTAGAAGGCGATGTTTCCCAAGATGTAGCGGATAGGCTGCTTAAAAAGCCCGGTTATTCCGTTCCAGAGGTTGCAGCATCGTCTGAAGGCCGCGCTATGAACGATTCAATGAAAGATGTGGCCGGGAATCGTATTAAGCCAAGTTCTTATAGTGCAGTATCAATGAGTCAGAAATCGATTGACGACCTTTTCAGGCAGTTTGCCCCTAATAACGATAGTGATGATCCTAAACCTGCTGATTCGAACTTGAACTCGAACTCGAACTCGCTGTCGCAGCCTTTTGCTCGGCAGGTGCCCTCCAATCCGGACACGATGGCTCAATTTCAAAGAAGCGTGTTGCCGGCACAGCCGTTCCTGCCGGAACAACCACAGCAGCAACAACCGCCACAACCGCGGCCATTTAACGCACAGCCGGTTAATCGAACCATGCCGGAACCTTCCACAAGTCAACCTGGTCTGAGGACTCCTTCTTTGGGCCAGTCGCAGGTTCAGCCGTTCCAAACTAACCGGATGGGGATGGCGCCTTTGCCAGTCACGTCTGGCAAGACAACTGCTCCTATAATGGCAGGACCGGCAAAAGATGAGGGAGAACCGATCATGTCCCAGAAGCAAATCGATGATATGATTGCTAAATTAAAAGGCGGCCAATGAGTCTGACTGAGCAATAACGATTCAACATTCTGGCCTCACCCATTTAGGGGGGAAGTCCGTTTGCATAATTTAGGACAATCCACGGACAACTATTTCTTGACATTTGATCATGCATCCTGGAGCGAATTGCGTAGTATTCTTGGGGCAACGTCAATTGATTCAGATGAAAAAGTCCGTGATGAATTAAACTCATTACTCAAAAAAAAGATCACCGGGGCCGAAAAGAACAAAACAGTTTACTTAGTCGCCGGTGACACAGTGCTTGAATGCGGTGGCCCTGTCGCGCACCCAGGCGGACAGGGCACCGTTATTTGTGTGATACATTGCTTTAAGCTTTCACATGACATTTTCGATTTAATGTCAGCATATGGGCAGCAGCTGCCGATGCGTTGGGAAATAATAATTCCGGGGTATGATCATCAGAACCTGCTGGATAATACGGGTAATCAGGAGATTTCTGATGTCCTGCAATTTGAGTTACCCAAAAGCGATTATACTGCTTTTCTAAATAACATGAACGACATGGCTGGTTCCAAAACTCTGGCGGGCAATCAGAATGTCGGAAGTTTTTTCTCCGGGGCCACAGTACCTCAAGTTGTACCTGCGCATTCACCGGACTGCTTTGCACAGCTGGTCGGTAAAGAAATCACTGAGCAGCAGGTTGCTATACTCAAAAACAAATATCTGCCTCTGAACTGGAATTCAGCTCCGCTCCCCGAAATCGCCGCTGCATTGATAAAATGGTCCTTCTCTCTCAAAGATGAACGCAAGAAATTTGTGGCTTGTGTCATGTCAGGTCCAATTGTTGGCACTTTAAAAGACTGTCTGTCTCAGATGGATCCGCCTGCCTATTACGGCGGAGAAAAAGAGCTATATGATCTATCGCAGCAGCTTGTTCAGGTCTGGCAGCAGTTATCATTCAGGCAAGAAGTGCTTGATTCCCTGGAAAAGGAAATCAAAACTCTTGAACAACATTTGGTCTTGCTTGATCAATATGGAAAACTCAAGGGTGAAGAGAATGCGCTTATTAAAGATTTAGGTCGGCTAAAAGCAATGCCTGTTCCGGCCATTCAGTTTAACCCGGCGCTGTTTCTCGATAATAGAAAAGTCTATAAGGCACTATCAAAGACCATTAAAATTGAAAGTGAACTGCTTAAGGATCCTGGCAAGAGTAGCCCGTCTAAGGCCCAGCGAAAATATGAAAAAAGTCTGAGCCGTCTGTCAGATTTATTGAACAGATATTCTGGCAAATATGGCGGTCTGGTTGCCGATCAGGAAAAGGTAGTTGTGCAGTTCCAATTAAGTCGCATCCAATCGGAATTGGAGTCACTTTTAGGTTTGTTAGCAAAGCTCACACTGAATGCTGATTCTCCCGAGGCCCGCGCTGATTTGGCCAAAAGCCTGCGAAAAGCAATTGCCGCTGACCGGTTCAGCATTGCACTGCTGCAAGGGATTAATAAGACAAAGAACGCGCCAGTCCCTGCTATTGCATTGGAGTTTCTGGATAAGCCATCACTGTTTTTACTGGATTCTCAAAATACTGAGTCATGTGAGTTGCTGGCAGCACTTTCACCCAAGCTTGTCTTGATTGATGAAATGGTTGATCCTAACCTTTGGCTTCAATCGTCCCAGCTGGTACTGAAATGGAGCAATAATACCCTGACCCCGCTTGGCGGTTCGACCATTCCTGAGATTGAAAATACACTGGAGCAACTGCGCGTTTTTGCTAAGAGCAATACCATCGATATAGAAGCTCTTTGCAGAGCGTTTCCCGGAATAACGCCTGCGATGTTTGGTTATTTTATTCAAAATCTATCACAATAAGAATGAGGCATCAATATTGTGAAAGCATGGATGGCAGGGGATGTGAGTAGGAGTGGGCAATAACTGGCAGATTATCGCCCGTTTGATTAGCGCCGGCATTTTGGGCGGCTTTATAGGACTGGAGCGCGAAAGCCACGGACGACCTGCGGGATTGCGCACACATATTCTCGTTTGTGTCGGTTCGGCCTTGATTATGATTGTGTCGGCCTATGCGTTTCCCGAATTTGGTACAGCCCGCGATCCAGCTCGATTGGCAGCCCAGGTGGTTAGCGGAATTGGCTTCTTGGGAGCTGGCACAATTATGCGTGAAGGTGCCAACATCAGGGGTCTGACTACTGCCGCGAGTCTTTGGGTGGTTGCTGGAATTGGTCTGGCGGTGGGAAGCGGTTTTTATCTTCCTGCTGTGATTACGGCCTTTATGGCTGTAGGCACCCTGACGCTGCTGGATAAGGCCGAGAGAAATATTGTTTCTTCGAAAACTTTGATCATTGAGTGCCGGATCCTGGATCGTCCCGGTCAATTGGGAGCTATTGCAGTTGTCCTTGGCAATCTGCATTTCAGTATCCGGGACGTGAATATCGAACCTGACGATCAAGGAGAAGCTAATATGACGCTACATGTAACAGGACGTGGATCAGGGGTTGCACAACTGGCTGGGGAACTAAAAGATGTTGAGGGAATTTTGAAAGTACGGGTGAGAAACTTATAATGGCTGTTTTTCTACTGGCGAATGACGATGGCATCCATTCCGAAGGCTTGCATATTTTGTGTAATCGAATTTCACAACTGGGAAAAGTCTACGTTATCGCTCCAGATCGCGAACAGAGTGCATGCGGGCATGCAATATCGTTGCATCGCCCGCTACGTATGTTAGAACGCAAAATTCCTGGTGCGGCCCAGGCTTGGGAAGTCGACGGCACACCTGCAGACTGCGTCAAGCTGGCGATTGAAGGGGCGCTGCTACCAGAGCAACCGGATCTGGTAATCTCGGGCATTAACCGTGGCTCTAATCTAGGCACAGATGTTCTTTATTCCGGGACTGTATCAGCCGCCATTGAAGCCACGCTGATTGGCTTTCCGGCGATGGCTGTCTCGCTCTGTGACCTTTCTGGAGACGGATTCGAGTTGGCAGCAGAAGTTGCCGCCGAAATTGCCGCTGTTATGCTGAAAAACCCTTTACCACAGAATACGCTGTTGAACATTAATGTCCCAGGAGTGCGATCTGAGGAACTTGCTGGCATCGCAGTGGCACGTTTGGGAAGACGCCAATACAGCAAAGTGATTGAGAGGAGGGTCGACCCCCGGGGAAAAGTCTACTACTGGATTGCCGGAGAGCCGGTTATGAACAGCGAAAAAGATACCGATCTTGATGCTATCCTTCAGAACAAAGTGTCTGTGACACCGCTTCAATTTGACCTGACGCGTGCGGATATCATACCGGCCGTCAGTAAGGTCATTGATGAAGCGTGTTTTGCTACGGTTCCTTTCAAACAGCCGACCGGCGCTAGCGCCAAAAACGCCCAAAACACGTATGGGTCTGCTCTTAATGTAGACGACCTTTCGGGAGGTACACCATGACGCAGCACACCAAGCTTCCGATTTTAGGCGAAAAGTCATTTCGTCTTAAAGGAGAAACGCACCAACTAGTGACATTCCTGAACAAAACCCTCAAAGACCGGGATTTGATTTTTGGATTAACACTGGACGGCACAAATTACCGCATTATCATATACGACTCATCTAGCAACGATCATCCCGAAGGCGATTCCAGGGAGTAATCCGTTGGGACAGACCCTATTGCTTGGAACATTTGTTGAAAAATGACGAACCCGCAGAGGCTCAAGCTTCTGCGGGTTCTTTGTGCTTTAGATGATTGAGTACTAATGAATCTTGCGTAGCAGGCCCGTGACCTTACCCAAGATTGTAACATCTTTCACCATAATAGGCTCCATAGCTGAATTTTCGGGTTGAAGACGGATGCAGTCTTTTTCGCGGAAAAAGCGCTTTACGGTAGCTTCCTCTCCGACAAGTGCGACCACGATCTCTCCGTTCCTGGCATCGGTCGTGCGACGCACTACTACCAAATCTCCATCGAAGATGCCCGTCTCAATCATGCTGTCGCCACGGACTTTAAGCATAAAAGCATCTTCGTATAAGACAAAGTCTTTTGGCAGGGGATAGATGTCCTCAACATTTTGTTCGGCGAGAATGGGCGAGCCGGCCGCCACCCGTCCAATTAAAGGTACATTGATTACAGGGGCAGGGGCGGTTGATGATTCAGAAAGGATTTCAATGGCTCTCGGCTTGGTCGGATCTCGACGGATGTATCCGAGCTTCTCGAGACGTTCTAAGTGGGAATGAACTGTAGAACTTGAGCTCAGGTTTACAGCTTCGCCAATTTCACGTACAGAGGGAGGATAGCCCTTTTCGCGCACTTCTTTTCTAATAAAATCGAGGATTTCTTGTTGGCGAGCAGTCAGATCTTCCACAACTCGACACTCCTCTCAAAACATATAAAGGCAAGAAAAAAACAGACTTATTAGTCCTGGGAAAATTATAACATAATCATTTTCAATATGCAAACATTTGTTCGATTTAGCATTGACCGGAACATATGTTCGTGCTATAATTCAAATGAGCGAACGAATGTTTGGGGTGGGGAATAATGCAGGTAAAAAAACGTTTGCGTTGGAGACCGCTTATATTTCTTCGAAATATGGCAATACTTTCTGTGTTATTCTTAATCTTGGCAACAACAGCGCTATCTAGTGAAAAACCTGCTCAAAACGAAGAATTTACGGTAGTTCGTCCAGGAGATACTTTGTGGAATATTGCTGTTAAGCATAATCCAGATTGCGACCCACGCGTTACAGTTAATCAGATCTGCAAGCTCAATGGCCTGGCATCCAAAAATCTTCAGCCTGGCATGCTTTTACAGCTTCCATAAACAACAAATATATCTGATTGTCTAGTCCAATAAAGGGATTTGCGCCGTCAGGAAGAAAAACAAGCAGGACCGAAGTTGTGATCTCTGGATTTTAAATATAGGCGGTGCTGTTTTGAAAGAGTGTGTATTGACCGAGGACAAAATCTGCAATAACTGCGGAGAGTGCTTGAAGTGCGACGTAGATCCTTCTAAGATTTGCGACAACTGCGGGGCCTGTATCGGCCTTGACGCAGATTACAGAGCGATTGAAGTAACCGAGATTTTATGGCAGCAAGAAGGTCCGGAGACATCGAAACCCGCGCTAAAGCCATTTAAGTCTCCCGGGAAGTCCCTACAAAGGCTCAGACTAACCAAGAAAAGCTCGGCTGAGGTTTACACCTTAAAGTCAAAATAATCGAGCCACAGCCCAAATTTGAGCTTCGGTGGTGTCTGCCTTTTCGATTTTTTGAGTCCTATAATATATCTTATGTAAACTAGAATTTTGAAATCGGGATCCTGATGCTAAAACCCGCCCAAAGAGGCGGGTTTAATTCGGGTTTATTTAAGGACATTCTTTGGCCTGGTTCTAGGCTTGGGACGTTCTTTAGTGACAAGACGAACACGAGCCGCCAGAACAGGAACCACCGCAGCTGGAGCCGCCACCTTTGCATGCAAATGCAGATAATTGACGTGCGGCTTTCTCCGAGCCACATGCTGGACACCTAACATCTGTCTGTTCAGAGGTGCGACATAATTCCTCAAACTTTTTCCCACAAGAGGCACAGATAAATTCATAGAGTGGCATTCTTCTCACCTGATTCAATCTGTTATTTAACGTACGATATGCACCAAGTCACCGTTCTTGAGAGCGGCGGCATTAGCTTCATCGGTGTCAACATGGAATTCAAGGGCGAAGTCATTACGCACGCGTACAAGGACGTCACCAAAAGTCAAGGAACGCTCGCCGCCTTTCACAGCAACAGAAACGATGTCCATATCTTTTACACCAAGCTGGACGGCTTCTTCCGGAGTGCAATGGATGTGACGCTTGGCTGCGACAACGCCTTCTTTTAACTCAATCTGTCCTTGCGGTCCTTTAACGATCACGCCAGGTGATCCAGCCAGCGAACCGGAATCACGCACTGGCGGCGTAATGCCTAATGTAAAGGAATCAGTAAGTGATACTTCGATCTGGGTCTGCTTTCTGATCGGACCAAGAATCCGGATTCGGCTGATCGTGTTTTTCGGGCCCTGGACATCAACAGTCTCTTCAGCAGCGAATTGACCCGGCTGGCCGAGATCTTTCTTAACTGTCAATTGATAGCCTTTGCCAAAAAGCACTTCCAGATCAGCTTGGCTCAGATGCAGATGCCGATTGGAAACCCCGACCGGGATTGATAAAGGTTGTTTTTCCATAGATGCATCCCCCTCTTATTATACCGTAATAACACGTATTATTACCATTCTAATGAATACGCTATTGTCCAAGAAAGTCCTTCGTCGATGAATAACAAAAAAAGCCTCTGGTTCCACCAAAGGCCGCGAAATCATATTTGGCAGGGGAGACAGGACTTGAACCCGCAGCCCTCGGTTTTGGAGACCGATGCTCTACCAATTGAGCTACTCCCCTGCGTGTGAGTGCTTTTTTATTATACTCGATCTACAAAGGGACGTCAAGCAGGCATTTGAAACCATTCTAAGTCTCACCCCACCCAGACACTACCCAATCAGCTCCCCTACTCCTGCTGCTCACTCACCCACTCACGTTCCAATGTTGACCCCCAGCATTCCGCCAAGCGCACCCACCGGAAAAGCGCAGGCAATGCGAAGTAGCGCCAAAGGCCAGCTCAGAACAGATTCCGGAATCATGGCAAAGAACAATAGCAGCAGGATCATAAACAAAGCACCAGTTAAGCCGCCTGCCAGCCATCCGCGGTTTGGCGAGTGTCTGCCAGCAGTGATACTGCCAAATAGGGCAGTAACATACGAAAGAAGAACAATCGTCATCGGTACGTCGGTTGGACGCGCGCCCATTACGGACAAAACGATCGTAAACAGAATTAGTACCACAACGCCAAACAGCAGGGAAATAAACAAGCCGCGCACAATGGCACCAATCGTAGAGCTATTTTCCCTAACCGCGTTATCTTTCATGTCGGACACTCCCCTCCTACATCTACAATATTACTATGCAGGAGGGAAACGCACTTATGACCCGCCAGGGCAAATCAGCAATCAGTTGACAATCATCCGACAATCAATATTACCCGGTCGCCATCCCATTTAATTCTTCCGGGTAGGACCCGGTTAATCATTTCTAATGGAAGGTAAACTTGCCCGTCACTAAATGTGCGGACCGGGTTGGCCAGAATTTCCGGCGTGCAGTCGGGCAATATCGTAAATAGTAGTATTGGGCTATCGGTTTTGAAAGCAAAAGTGCCTGTCCAAGCCGTAAGATATCCTACCCCACTTTCTGTAGACAAAACACATTCCAGAGGAAGAATACTCTCAAGCTCACTCAATGGCAGGTATGGATGGCCTTCCACTAACTGCGGTGAATGCTCCCAGACTGTCAGCCGATCTTTAAGTATTACGCCAATCAAATCCGGTTTTTCAGGGGCCGTCATGGCCACCGAAATCATTTCTCCCGTATTGAGAATGAAAAGTAGCTCCTCATTACGCAGTAGTGTAAATAAACGCGAACGGCCAAAAGTAGTGCTGCGGGCTAGTTCCTTTGGGGAACCGTTATTCCAAAAATAACTGAACACTTGCGATGATGAGTTGCTAATTAAAGCAAAGGATCCCGGAAAGTCAGTAGACTGGAAAATCCGGCCGCATAAGGTTGGCGTTTCAAATGGTGCAATTTTCTGCTGCACGCCCCCCTCGATGCAAGTAAAAGCGTAAAACATGCGTCTGGCGGATATGGCTAGAATGTCATCAGCTCCGTCGCCATCGATGTCACAGACGACAAAGTCTAGAATGCCACCCCAAGGCAAGTTTTCCCACATTTTTTTCAGAACGCCTTTTTGCCACGAATAGATCACAAAACCATTTCTGGTCTTATCAACAGTCAGTAGTTCTTCCGGTCCACTTCCGTCAAGCTGAATGGTCGCAAAAGTCTTGATATCAGGAAACGCCTTTGCTCCGCGCCAGATTGCGTCGATAGAAGTACCTGAAAAACGAAACAAGGTGGCATCGCCATCAGAGGCGACAGAGAAGATCTCCTTCAGTCCGTCTCCTTCAGTATCAATAATGATAATATGCTCAACAGGTTTCCAGGTGTGGCGACTAACAGCAACGGGAACCGGGCGGTTATCCCACCGGTATATTGCTAAATAGCCAAGGTCGTCAGTACCCAGAATTATTTCAATGCTTCCATCGGCGTCTAAATCTGCAGAATTAATGGAAACGAAATTCTTGCCTTCTAAAAATATGGTAGCCTGCAGTTCAAAGTGGCGATTAAACGCCTTGTAAATTTTGGCACTTCCTTCTGAGACAGAGATGACTTCGGATAGCCCGTCCAAATCGAGGTCTGCAAAATGCAATCCGACCTCAGATTGCGGCAAGCCTTCCCAAAGCACCTGCTTGCCAAAAAGAGGAATGGATGGTTCCACTGACGGCTGCGCCGCCGGTTGCTGCTTGCCCTGCAATGCTTGCGGAGTCGTCGAGGTTGTGGCAGACGTCTGAGCGGCCACGTTTGCCGGAGCAACCCGTAATGCGATTAAAGCTGCGATTAGTATCATCAAATATAGGAATAACCGTTGTTTTTTTCGAACCAACTTCACATCCCCCCTAGTTTGGGAACCAATGAAGAAATACTATCTTGTTTTTATTTCCCCAAAACTTTCAGCTCTCCTGCTATTGATTCGGATTCGGGGATTTAAAACGCAACGGAAAGGGACGGCGGCCCGCAGATGTGGCGCATCTATGAAATGCCTATCAAAAAACTTATCAAAAAAGGGTTTCGGCAAAAGCCAAAACCCTTGATTTCAATGGTCGGGCCGACAGGATTTGAACCTGCGACACCTAGACCCCCAGTCTAATTTAAGGTGATCCAGAGCGATCCGGAGCGATCCGGAAAGGTCATTTAGCAGGGTTTTTCTTGGGCAAATAATCCGGATTGATCCGGATTAGTCAGGACTGTTTGCTACAAATTTGCTACAACCATAAAAAAGAGCGGGTCAATTGCCCGCCTTTTCTCTCCTGTCGAGTTCCTTTTCGATTGCCTTGATGGCGATGTCGGTGACGGTTTCATTTTCGCCTGCCAGTTTGGATTCTATGGTCAGCGACAGCATTCGCTTCCACATCTCGAAGGGCAGGCGGAGCGTGATGCGCTTGTATTCGTCTTGGGCCTTTATTTGTGGCCCCTCCGGCCACTGGCCCAAAAATTTCCGGGCGGCGGCAAATTCTTCAGCCGTTCGGCCTGGCCGCTCAATCCAGCCGGCCACAACACTGGCGGCCGTGATTAGGTTGCCGGGCTCGCCAATCAAATCAGACGGGCCAAAGTCTCCGCTGACATCCTCCGCTTCGATGCGGAGAACGGGGATGCCGTGGCTGCTGGCAGGGCTGGCCGTGGTGAGGACCGCGATACCGCCCCTTTCGTCGGTGCTGACTAAGATGTCTTTTTGCATAGTTTTCGCTCCTTTTTTTGATTTTTGGAAATGGGAGAAAGCCCATCCTTGGGCTTAATTGCTCCCGCAATAGTAGCAGTCATGCCCATTGCGGAGCGAAACGCCGTTTTGCTCGTTCGGTGTTCCGCAGTAAGGGCAAACATCCGTTTCGCCCTCGGGATAACGGCTGACATCGTAGTACAGGAACTGATCCTGCAATATTTTGACTTTACACGGACGGCCATCGCTATAGGCATATACTTCCGCTTTGTCGCAGAAGATTGCCGGATAGCCATTCGCAGACATCCCCGGCCTCTCGGTACCCTCAACAGGCACTGTGCATAAGAAACGCATGTTGTCCCTCCTTAATTGGTGCGAGCTAGCGCGCGCGCACCGATAATATTACCGTTGCCATCCCTGACCGCTTCATCGACGGTCAGAAGATCTTTCCGGTACTTGGCCGCATTAGCGACCAGGGACGAAACGACATAGAAGGTGTCCGGCTTCGGCGCAGGCAGCCCCTGCACTTCACCGAATTTGATTTCGTTGACGGGGAATACAACCCCATCAATTTCAACTGAATCAACCTGCTCGCGAGCCGTCGTGCATCTGGCAATGATGCCAGATGGCTTAATGGTGATGGCTTCCCCATCTGCCATCAAATTGATGGCATGGGGTGTGAGATTAATCAGATTAATCCCCAAAGACATTTCGCTTCATCTCCTTCTCCGCGAGATTCGCGATCTCGCTAAATTCGGCACCAGTAACGGGCTCCAAAACGGAGCTTTCGGGGTTGGCTTCTACGCGATAGACGGCGATCGCACGATGCCAGTAGCGATCGCCGACTGTCTGAAACACAACAAGAAATGGTTGGCCGTTGTGTTCGGCCACGCGAGTGGTTATCGTGATGTTTGCGCTTACAGCTTGGTGTGCGAACTCTGGGTATGCGCAATATGCTAATTTCATTCCTATCCCTCCAATTCCTCATTTTCCCCTCACACCACGCCACTGGGTCGGGGCTGAGCGTCACAGCCATGCCTCGTGGTTTGGGGGTTCTGTCCCAGTCAAGAGAGCCGTCTCCTGACTTCTACCACCAATCAACGGCTAATTTCGCCGCTTGGCAGACCGTGGCCAGATCCGCCCAGTCCGCTGCGGCTACTTTTCGGATGTGGGTGCGAGCGAACGCGTTGGCGTATCGCTCCAACAGCCCACTGCCGTAGTGGGACTTATATGTACTCGCCGAGATCCGCCCTGCGAGAGCGTCCTGGCGCGCCTTTTGACAAGCCGCGGCGTGCGCGTCGTGGCAACGAAGATACTCATCATTACCGATCCGCGCGTTATGTACCCTGTGACCCAACTCGTGAAGCAAGGTACACAGGATTAGATTTTTCGGGGTGGGGGCTACCCCGAGCATCCGCAAAACTTCTGTGTTTTTGGCCAACAGCTCCTTCCACTGGCACGAAGCCGTCACACGCTTCGCCTCATCTGCGAAACGCTCATTAATGCATATGACGTGCCCGGGAACGCCATCCATGACGTAGTATGCGGCGTTATACCGGTCTTCGGTGAGTATGCGCACCGAAACGCCAGTATGCTCCGCAAACTCCTGCACGATATGCGCTAACATTGTTCTCGCCTCCTCACGTCATTTTCTTCTTATTCCCCTCACACCATCCCGCCAAGTCGGGGCTTGCGCCTGTTGATGGTTTGGGGGTTTTGCCTTGGTCAAGGGGCGCATCCCGTCACTCTGCGATTTCGACCTGCTCCGGATAGAAGCAGCAGTATTCGGTGGCTTTGCCGGGGATGCAAATCTCGATCCCGTCGAAGCCTTCCTCAATCAACATGGCCTTGAACTGGGCGGCGCTTTCTTCGTCCTGACAATTCTCGGCGAGCTCGCTTTCAAGGACGAAGTAGGGGTTGTCGATCTTTATCTTGAAGCGCAGGACCTGCGCCTCGCCGCCGTAGTACTTCGCGCGACACTTAGCGTAGTCCATGGCGTACTTTTCACTATTCGTTGTGTAGAAGCCAAAGTTGCTGAACACTATATCGTCTGTGTTTTCGCCGACCATGCCGAAATTCGGTTTCGTGAAGCTGGCGTTTGTTCCGTGGTAAGCGATTTTCATTTCTTTTGCCTCCCCGCAATTTGTTTTCTTACCTTGATTAGATTATAGCATCTATCTATATATGTGTCAATACATATCTATATATTTCTTTAAAAAAGAAACCCCTATCTAGCAGGGGTTTTAAAAATATTTTCAAAT
>ENA-UOOK01005109-UOOK01005109.1-fermentation-metagenome-genome-assembly--contig:-NODE-5109-length-13448-cov-35.889644_pt1 | contig 13448 bp, 13 predicted proteins | sample MGYA00245777_ERZ724023 | MGnify/ENA primary metagenome ERZ724023 (study PRJEB28704, sample SAMN03018312) | fermentation metagenome | biome: anthropogenic terrestrial biome; feature: soil... | reverse complement strand
TCTGGGGCAGGCTGCAATAATTAATCTCGGATGCTTTATAGGGCATGATACCGAATTGCAGAATTATGTCAGTCTGATGCCGGCTGCCAATCTGGCGGGAGAGGTCAGGATAGGTGAAGGTTGTTATTTGGGTCTTAATTCGTGCGTGATTAACCGTACCACTATAGGAGAATGGAGCATTATCGGAGCAGGGGCTGCAGTGGTGGATAATATTCCCGCTTATTCACTGGCGGTGGGAGTACCGGCTAAGGTCATAAAGAAAGTTAAAAGAGAAGGATAGCAAATTACCAAAAGCTTGGAATGATTCATTAAGCTATATAGGTTAGGAGAAGACAGATATTATGAAAACGCCGACTAAAAGAGTTTATCTCTGTCCCCCCCATATGAGCGGGAAGGAGAAGGAGTACATAGAAGAGGCCTTTACCAGTAATTGGATTGCTCCGCTGGGGCCGCAGGTGGATGCTTTTGAAAATGAAATGGCCGATTATATTGGCTGCCGGACACTGGCGGTGAGTTCGGGAACAGCTGCTCTCCATCTGGCCTTACGGCTGTTGGGGGTAGGGCGCGGGGATATAGTTTTTTGTTCCTCATTGACCTTTATCGGTAGCGTGAATCCGGTTCTGTATTTAGGAGCAGAGCCGGTTTTTATTGATTCGGAGCCTAAAAGCTGGAATATGTCGCCGGCTGCTCTGGAAAAGGCTTTTAACTGGGCTAAGAGTGCAGGGCGGATGCCGAAAGCGGTTATTATTGTAGACTTGTATGGACAAAGTGCGGATTATGAGCCTTTGCTTAAAATATGCCAGGAATATGAAGTACCGGTGGTAGAGGATGCCGCCGAAGCCCTGGGAGCTTCCTATAACGGTAAAGCTTGCGGAACTATGGGGCGCTATGGGGTATTTTCTTTCAATGGCAATAAAATTATAACCACTTCCGGTGGAGGCATGCTGGCTGCAAATGATGAAGAGGCTCTGAAGAAGGCTCTCTTCTGGGCTACCCAGGCGCGGGATCCGGCCCCCTGGTATCAGCATTCGGAGATGGGATACAATTATCGGATGAGTAATATTGCGGCGGCTATTGGCCGGGGGCAATTACAGGTACTGGATGATAGGGTAAATGCCCACCGGGTTATTTTTGAACGATATAACGAGGCCCTGGGGAATATACCGGGGGTGGGTTTTATGCCTGAGCCTGGCTACAGCCGGTCTAACCGCTGGCTGACGGTTATGACTCTGGATGCGGAAATCTGTGAGGTAGAGCCTATGCAGATTATTAACGCCTTGGCCGATGAGAACATTGAATCCCGCCCGTTATGGAAACCTATGCATATGCAGCCCTTGTTTGCCGGGTGTAGATATTTTACTCATGGAGACGGGGAGAGCATTGGGGATAAACTGTTTGCTTCAGGTTTATGCTTGCCTTCGGGTTCCAGCATGGCGGAAGAAGAGCAACAGCGGGTGATTGAACTGGTTAAGGGGAAGGTGCTGGCAGGCTGATAAATTAAGTTGCCCTTCCTGATGCTGATAATAGACCGATATCCGCAAAACAGTTGTTAATGCGAAAATAGACGCAGATTTAGGTTTTATATGGGGCTAACACCTCTAATCAGCTAATTTTTATCAATGGTTACTTTCCTGCCTGTACACCGTGGGTACGCCCGGCGGCTGGAGGGTTATCAAGAAATCACGATGCGGGAGCGTTGTTTTATTGAAGATTAAGAAGCCGAAGGCTCTAATCATAGGTATTATGCTGCTGGTCTTGCTGGCAGTATCTTTCCGCTATGCAGGAGTGGGGATAGTAGCTGAGGATTCTCCGGAAAAGGCTGACTTTATCATCGTACTCATGGGCAGCGGCCCGGATCGGATATTAGGAGCGGTGGACCTTTATAAGCAGGGTTACGCACCCCGTATTATGATGGTGGAGAACTGGCAGCCGGGATATGAACTATTGAAGCCCCGTGGAGTGAAACTGCCCCGGGATGTGGAACTGGAGGCTGCGGTAGGGGTTCAGTTGGGGGTGCCGGAGGAGGCGTTTGTCATCTTACCGGGCGATGCCCGCAGCACTCAGGATGAGGCTTCTATAGTGGCTGAATATTTACGGGAAAAACCTCAGATGGATAAAGTATTGCTGGTAAGCTCGAAGTATCATTCCCTGCGTTCGGCTAAAATTTTCCGCTGGGCCTTGGGCGATTTAGACCGTGAGGTCAAAGTTATTTCCTGCCCCACTCCCTATGACAATTTTAATGCCGGAGCCTGGTGGAGCTCGCGGGAGGATGCCAAGCGGGTGGTTATGGAATATGCGAAGCTGGTTAATTTCTATTTAGTGGACAGGTGGAGGTAAGAAGCAGGGGCTGCAGGTTCTGGATGATGATACCGGATTGGGTCTAATATTACCAAATCATATGGGGGATTGGGCAATGCTAAAACTAAAAAAAGAGAGCCTTGAATGGGCCTTGAATTTGGCGATTAATAATGGAGATACTGATATTTTCCCGACGGCTTTTGAATTTGATGCCATTTTGCATGACGCTCAGACTACTGCTCTAGGTTATAAATCAATAATAGATGAAATATCTGAACAAAATATTTTAGATTGGAAGACAAGACCTTTCAGATCCTGTCTGATACCTAAACATCAATATGGTTTCCGAGTCTCAACTCAATTAGATCCCTTAGATTTCCTTGTTTATACCGCTTTAATTTATGAACTGGCCCCTGACATTGAATCAAGACGCGTACATGCGACTGAAAACATTGTTCATTCATATCGCTTTCGACCTACAGGAAACTCTATGTTTGATCCTTACTATAATTATTCGACCTTTCGGCGCAGATCGCAGGAATTAGCCAACACCGATAGGTTTTCCCATGTAGTAGTAGCCGACATTGCTGATTTTTTCCCGAGATTATATAGGCATAGAGTTGAAAACGCATTAAAAGCGTGTACTACTAAGACAAGTCATGTTACTGCCTTGGATGGAATGCTTAACCAGTGGACCGAACATTATTCATACGGAATACCGGTCGGTCCCACAGCATCAAGATTAATAGCTGAAATTAGTCTGGACGATGTAGATCGGCTGCTTCTTTCTGAAGGAATGATTTTTGTTCGATTCAGTGATGATTACCGGATTTTCTGCTCGTCTGCTAAAGAGGCCTATGAGAAATTAGCCTTTTTAGCCAATGCGATATTCTCTAACCATGGATTAACATTTCAGCAGAGCAAAACTAAGATAGTGACTTTGGAGGCTTTCAAAGCTGGATATCTACTTTCTGAAGAAGCTCAGGAGTTTAAAAGACTGTCTGAAAGGTTTTATGAAATATTGGATGAAACAGATATCGACCATTATGAAGTCATTGAATGGGATGATCTTACTGAAGCTCAGCAGGATAAGCTTAAAGAATTGAATCTGGTAGGGATTATTGAGGAACAAGTTAAATCGGAAGAGATTGACATAGGTATATGCAAATTTGTTTTGCGAAGATTATCCCAATTAGGAAATGACCAGGCCCTTGACATATTGATAGATAATATTGACAGGCTTTATCCGGTCTTTCCCGATGTTGTTCGATATGTAACTTCTATAAGGCTATCTGATGTTAATTTAAAGAAAGATATTGGGAATAGAATGCTGGAACTCTTGTCTGATACCACCGTATCTCATCTGGAATATCACAGAATGTGGCTGCTGAACATGTTTACTTATTCTACCGAATGGAACAATCAGGGCGAATTTGTCAGGCTCTTTAATGAAGCAACTGATGATTTTTCCAAACGAGAGCTGATATTAGCTTTAGGTCGTTCCCGGCAAGACTATTGGTTTAGAGCTAGAAAGGTAAATCTATTTCAGCAATTTACTGATTGGTCACGCCGGGCATTTCTGGCTGCAGCCAGCTGTTTGCCTACTGATGAGAGGAAACACTGGTATCATTCGTTAGAATCACGATTAGATAGATTAGAGATAGCCGTTATAAGATGGGCCAGGCAGAATCCGTTTTGAGTTCTGACTTTTTTTAAAACATACTATCGCTTAAAATAAATCCCAACCCACTGCCTCAACCCATAAGCAAACATTTGTGCCATATTTCTGTTGTCTGCCGACAAAAGATAAAGTACAATGGCAATAGAATAAATATTCGCATAGAACTATGGAGAGGGGGGGATTGGCGGAGGCGATTGACCGTAATCGGCTGTCAAAGAACTGCTGGCAGGAGTTATATACAAAGGTGAAGGGAGTTGACAATATCTGAACTTGTAAGGCATAGCGTGTTTGGGGGAGGGGATTATAATAACCCGCTATTTCAGAGATCCGGTGCATGGTTTGATTCCTGTAGATGAAAGGGAAGTAGCTATCATCCAGTCGCAGGCCTTTCAGCGTTTGAGGGATATCAGGCAATTGGGTAATACCTACTTGGTATATCATGGTGCAGAGCATACCCGGTTTGGTCACAGTATCGGGGTTATGCATTTAGTTTCCAGAGCTATTGATAGTTTAAGCAAAAATGGGCCTTTACATAGTTTTAAAGAAAACCATTTAGCGGATTATAATAATTTGATACAAACGGCTCGGCTGGCTGCATTGCTTCATGATATCGGCCACGGTCCTTTTTCCCATGTGGGGGAAGATAAAGAATTTGGCTTATTCCCGGAGTTGATTGATATAGATGGAATCTCTAAAACCGGACATGAAGTATTTTCGCATTTGATTATAAAAAATATACTTGGGCCTGAAATTGAAAAACAATTCACCGACATTAAATTGGCAGATATATTAAGTATGTTATTGGGAACCCCGCAGAATGCTCAGCAACATTTTGTTTGCGATCTCCTTGATGGACAACTGGATGTTGATAAAATGGATTATTTATTAAGAGATTCGCATTACTGTGGGGTGAAATACGGATATTATGACTTAGATCGCATAATGGACGTGATATGCATATGCCCTAGTGATTATGACGAATGGCAGTTGGGAGTTGAATCCGATGGCGTACATGCGGTGGAGGAACTGATCTTCGCGCGTTACTGGATGTTTCTTCAGGTATATTTTCATAAAACCCGCCGAATCTATGATTATTATTTAAGTCATTTCCTGAAATGGAATTGCTCCCGTTATCCTGAAGATTTGGAAGAATATCTTTCTTATACGGATTCCTTAATATTATATGAAATTAGACGAAGCCAAGGAAAGAATCAATGGGCTGAACATCTATTTACCCGCAAACATATGAAGGAGGCTTATGTATCAGGGGTTCATCAAGAAGACGATGAAGAATTGGATCAATTAGCTCGCTTGATGGATGCGGTTAAAAAAGACTATGGCCAGGAAATCGAACAGCATCTTTGTTATGTGGATCAGGCAGATACATCTTCGGCTAAATCATTAATAGAAATTCGCAGTTTTAAAAACGAGGCTGATTGTGAAGAGAAAGATGGTCAAACTGCTCAAGATGAAGAATTACTTAAACATAAACTACCGGCGATACCTGTCAGAGATAGACATACCGGGCAGATTGCACCGATTCAGGATTATTCGTTACCAATAAGAAAATTATCTGATAAAAAGATTAATGTGTTTCGGATTTATGCTGATGAATCTATAATTTATGATATCAAAAAATATATAGATCAAAAACAGAAAATTATTGTATCAGAAATAAAAGAGGAAGAAAAAATTCAGAAAGATTTAAAAGAACTGACGTATAAAAATGAAGAAAACATAAAAAATCGGGAGGAACGGTTAAATCGTTACAGAAAATAGAAGTATTAGGAGGGATATCATGGATGTTAAGCTGTTTGCGGCGTTTTGGACAGATATAATGGATGAGATCCCGGGTAAAAAAGCTTTCCAGAAATTGGTTTATTTTGGCCAGGTACTGGGTGTGCCTTTCAAGCAACCTTATAGAATGCATTATTTTGGACCCTATAGCGATTCGGTCGCCGGCGAACTCAGCCAGGCGTTGGAAAAGCAGATAATCGTACAGGAGCCGGATTCTTACAAATTTAGCACAGGAGAAGCAACTAAAACATACCTTCAGGATTATTATGATGATGTTCATGCTAATATTGATATGCTGACGACTCTGATAAAATATTTCGGCGACATGAGCCCAATGGATTTGGAGCTATATGCTACAACTCATTACGTAGATAATAATCAGAAACGTTTATATGGCAATTACGATAAGGTAAGCATCATTGGCAAAATAAAGGAAATTAAGGGAACCAAATTTGAGGTAGAAGATATAGAAGCTGCATATAATCAACTGGAAGAGTGGGGACTTTTGACCCAACATGACTAAAGAAATATAGCGCCTCTCATTGTCAAGAAATATTAAACGTTTTTCCTGAGCCCATATATCAGCGATTTTTGAACCACCTATCTGCAGAAGGAACGGGAAACAGCATGGAAATAGATGTTCATATTTTAATTGATGGGAGGCAATAGGCATTGGAATCAAAACATAATGCCTCTGCATCATCTATAAAAGAAAAGGTATCGTATTTTAAGTTTGAGATAGCTGACAGGCTGGATCGCATGTCCTTTGAATTCGGATATGACGACAAATTCCGCGGAATCAGGAATGGGTTTTTTAAGGCCGTGCCCAAGTTGCTGGTGTCTCTTACCGGGGTTCTGTTATATGCTGTTACGGTCAATTGGATTGGCAATGGGGATTTAAGGGGACTGCTGATAAACATAGCGGCATCCCTGATTTCCATCCCGGTTATCTTCCTTTGCTATGATATATGGCAGGACAGAAGCAAACGCCGGGTAAATGAATTTGCTTATGAAAAGGTCTTCAGTATGGTTTATGAGCACATTGAGGACATAGAAGAGATATGCAAAGTCATAATGAACGGCATGATGTGCTACTTCCGCTGCGGTTGGGCTATATATGACGATGCCGACGCTTCCCAGATCAAGGTTCGGATGACGAACTACGGCAAGACCCGAATGTACGCAGAGGAAGAGGAGGATTTTGATTTTGGCAGATTCGGCTTTAGGGGTGGGGACGATGAAAACGAACATGCGTATGTAAATCCGGATTATTCTGATGAAGATTATGAAGAGGATATGTTTCGTATTGCAGACGAGGAAGAATACGCCGACGGGATTTATGGGTTCGACAAAGATACCATAGTACCGTACCTGATTGAACAACGATATCTTGGATATCAGATTTATGGGCTGTCTTTTAATGATATTTACGAGGAAGAACAGAAAATCCTCAGGAATACCTTTATCATGGACAGGTTGGACGAAGATCAGTTATATCGGGTCTTGCGCCTATTTGAGGCTGTTGAACACCTGAATGCATTCATGCTTGACCATGGCTATGATGGCGACTTGTTTCTTAAACTTGATGGCTATCAGGTTAAGGGATTAGTAGTGAGGCGTGAGAGTGGCAAAGATGATTCCTGTCCTGATACCGCCAAAGAGCAGAGCCGAGAACCGAAAAGCGCAGAAAAGGCCTCTGTCAATAAGGATACTCACGCCCCAACTGGAACGACAGCGACGAAAATGGAACCTGAATATAAATTACATGATCACATATCCGTGTCTGCCTATTCGCTCTGGTATAAGGATGAAGAACTGGAGAAGAACTTGGACTTCGATTTCCTGGTCGACACGCCTGAAAGTGCTGTAAAATCCGTCTATATACTGAATCCGGAGTATTTGATATACTTCGGTGATTTGATAACGGATGTATTAAGCAGGATACAGGACGTAACCAATGAAGGTTTACCATCCAAGCGTCAGCGTGGTTGACGATAGCCTAGGCATATCAGTAATGTTGCCTGAAAACAGGCGGGTCAGAACTAGATTAGTTGGATAGGAGAAAAGGCTCCCCCGGCATTTTTAGAAGGCTTTTACTGGGGTATAATTATTATATCATAAGCTAGGAGGAATCACCGTGGGTCTGGATCTGTCAAATTTTGAAAAGGCTCAGCTGCAGTTGGAATCTGTAGCTGAACGTTCAAAAGATGAAGCCTTTATGGCCGCCCAGGACGAAATTACCCGCAATGCCATCAGGTCTGGTGCAATTCAACATTTTGAAATTGTTTATGAATTATGCTGGAAATTTATGCGCCGTTGGATTCGCGAGAATCGGACTCCGGAAGAAGCGGACCATGCCCGGACCCGTAAGGATTTATTCCGTCTTGCCGCACGGTGCGGCTTGATTCGCGATCCTTTGACCTGGTTTGCTTATGCTGAGGCTCGCAATTTGTCAGTGCACACATACAACCAAAAAGAAGCCGACGCGGTATATTCTCTGATAGAGCCATTCGTGCGTGATGCCCGTTATTTATTGGAGAGATTGAGGGAAACCAATGATTGATATTGAAACCAAGTATCTGGAAATGATAAAAAGCATCTTATACCAACATATACCTGAATACGAAGTGTGGATCTTTGGCTCTCGGGTTAGAGGCCAGGCCTATAGGTATTCGGACATTGATTTAGTACTCATTGGCAAAGAAAAACTTGATTTGCATCGTCTGGAGGCACTAAGAGATGATTTCTCCGAATCTGATTTACCTTTTATGGTAGATGTGCTGGATTGGCATGACATTTCTGATTCTTTTCGGCAGGCAATTCTTAGACGATATGAAATTTTGGCGCCGGCGGAAGCACCGCTTGGCAAGAGGTGATAGAACGGCCAATATATAGGTTAAGAATAAGTCCGGGGACAGTTAGAATCGTCAAGTAAATTACCTATTCGGCAACGATTCTGTTCCGGAAGACCAGTTCCAGGTCAATTTCCAGATCGGGAAGGATTCCCGGGCTGATTCGGTCCTTGCTCTGGTAAGTGCCGGTTTTTTCATATTTCATATCTTCGTTCAATTGATAAACTTCCACCGCTTCTTCCCCTATGAATACAACCCAGTATTCTTTTACCCCGCTGCGTTCATATAGGTTGAATTTTTCGTTGAGATCCTTTTTGGCAGTTGAATAGGACAGTATTTCAATGATAAGGTCAGGGGCTCCCTTGCAGCCGCGTTTATCTATCTTGGTCCGGTCGCAGATTACGACCAGATCGGGTTGTACTACATTTACTATATCTTCTTCTTTTTCATCTCCCAGGGGCAGACGCACGTCAAAAGGAGCCGAGAAGACCTCGCAGTTTTTTCCTTGAAGGTAAGTTGCCAATTGACGGCCGATTTCCATAGATAATCTTTGGTGCTCCGGAGAAGGAGCCGGGCTCATTAAATAAGGTACGCCGCTTATTATTTCCCACCGCTCCTCATCCGACCATTTGAGATAATCGCCATACGTGAAAGTCTCTTTTCGCGTTTCAAAAGGGATGTTCAAAACAGCCGCCTCCCTATCCTGGCGAACCGGATAACCGCCTTTAAGATAATTATAAGTGGCGGATATTAGAAAAAGCAAGTGACCGGATTGCATTTTATTTCCAGATAGACATTGCTAACTTCTTTCCCTGAGCCCTATGTCCACAATATGCGAATCTCTTATTGCCAGCATGTAAGACGCAATATTGCATATGACTTACAATATTGTAATTTGACCTACTATTACGTATAATAGGGATACGATATAGCAAGGGGGTATTATTATGTTTGGCGTGGTTGAGGAAGTAAAAGTGGGGGTTAAAAGTCAAGTAGTAATTCCGGCTCGGATCCGTGAGGATGCCCAGGTAAGACCTGGCGATATTTTAATCATGACCAGCGACAGAAATGGCCGTATATCAATTATGAAAAAACCAGAGAATTGGGCATCAGCTGCTTATGGGTGCTGCCAGGATGCCTGGGGGGATAAACCGCTGGAGTACTTGCAGAAGGAACGGGAAGCAGCATGGGAATAGAAAGCTTTCTGCAAAATAACAAATGTATAGCTTTAGATACAAATGTATTTATTGCTTTGTTTGCCCGGGAAGTTTTAGGTAAAAAGGTAGTTCCTTTGATTGATGCTGCCGCCAATCAAGGGAAATTGGAGCTTATAGCTTCTGTCCTGGCGTTTGCGGAATGTGCTGTCAAGCCATACCGAGAGGGAAACTGGATGGCATTAGATCAAATCAAGCTTATGTTTCAAATGCCGCATTTAAGGGTGTACCCGGTTGATGACCGGGTAGCCGAGGAGGCGGCTCGAATCAGAGCAGTTTATAAATTCAAAATGCCGGATGCCATTCACCTTGCTACAGCAATTACTCAACGGGCAGATGTATTTTTGACCAATGATTATCAACTTGTCACCATTAAAGAAATACCGGTAATAAAAATGGAAGATTTGTAGGCGCATAAAGGGGAAAAATATAATTAGCATTCAAATTAATTTTCCATTGAAGAACCAGAAATTAAAGGAGAAGCCCCTACATGTAGGCTTGATTAAAAAGCTGCTTGGGGCTTTTTTATTTTCTAAACCAATTACAATAAAAACAAATAGTGAAGAGAATATTGACAAAAAGTGTTTACATAAATTATAACTGATGCTAATATTTATTTAGATTGGTTGTAATTGTTTTAAAAGGGGCGGGATGGCTGCTATGGATCAATGGGATATGGACAAAAATAAGCTTATAAGCATTAATCGCCAGTGGCTGGAGCAAAAATACCGGGAACTGAAAGAGCGGGAGAAAAAGATAAAACAGCTGGCGGAGGAATGTCGGCTGATTCGTCTGGAAATGGATCCCCTGGAACAATGGCTGGTGCAGATGGAGGGACAGGAGATAGTGGACGAATTGAAATCCTCTGGGGCCGAGCCGGTCCCAGAACCGGCAGATGAAGCTCAAGCCGGAGGAGCAGCAGCGGATGAAAGCGAGCCGGGGATCGAATTGAAGGGCGACTCCTTGCGCAATGAGGTAATGGCGCTTTTGCGGCGGGCTTATCCCGGGATGCTGTATTACCGGGAAATACTGCAATGCCTGGAGGATATGGGCTACCGGGTGGGAGGAAAAGATCCGGGATTGAACCTTATAGCCCACATTTCCACTGATAAACGTATAATCCGGGGAAATAAACGCGGCATGTACGGCCTGAGTGAAAACTTTGCCCGGGAACTGAATTTGATTAAGGAATGAGGACTGATCCGGCAGGGAGCGTTAATAATAAATAACCACAGATTATACAGATTATCACAGATTTATTAATACGAAAACAGACGCAGATCGACCAGATTCATTATAAAAAAACAGACGCGGAGCCTGCGGAATCTCTGGGAAATACGCGGAATTTATTAAAGTTTTCTTCCGCGTTCTTCCTTATAAATTCCCTGAATTCCGCGTCAAGAAAAATAGCAGAACTGTTGGAGTATTTTTATTTTTGGTTGTGGCCCCCCAGCCATGACTTAATGGGGATAAAGGGGGAGGGGTAATGTGGATTACATAAAGGTGGAACAGATTCGGGACCAGGTCATAGCCATACGGCCGATATATTCGGATGAAGGGGACGTCAGCGAGATAATCGCCCGGAGCGGGGAAGTTCTGCTGGACCGGCGTAAGATCAGGTCAGTGCTGAAAGGGCTGCTGCACAGCTATGGCCTGGATATAAAGTACCAGCGCCGGCTCATCCGGGAAAGGCTGCAGCGCAAATCGGTCATGCCCTGCTTCCTGTCGCCGGAGCGGGTATTGATTCCATTGAAGATGCGGCGGGCAATCGTGGCTGGGGACTGCGTCTACGGCTATGTGGATGTGAGCAGTATTAAGGATATACCTTCGGGAGGGAAGCGTAATTGCGTGCTCCTGCTGACTAACGGTATTATTCTGGAGATAATGAGCAGTAAAACCACCGTTCTGCAGATTCAGGAAAGGGGCCTGAAACTCAGTCAACTGCTGGATCAGGCCAAGGAATCGGACGGGAACGATTACAGCCGGCAAATGATGGAGTGGGGAGCCTTGCTGGGCAAAACCATGGGGGAGATATTGCAGCATATGCAGCGGATTGAGCAAAGGATAAATTTTATTCAGCAGGAAATGAACCGGAGGGAAGACGAGACAAAACCGGCTCCGTTAACCGACCAATGATCTCATATTCTGCTTCCGATTGAGTAGGGTTGCGACAAAAGAGGGGCTGTCTTAAGAGCATTTTTTTAGTATACTGGTAATAGCTTATTTTAAGATTTGGGAGAGGAAAATGGCGAAAAAAAAACAGAATAAGAACAGCTCCAAAATGCCGGCCCCAAGCCCTGGCCGGGGGGACAGTACGGGGAAATGGCTGAGTTTAATTATCTTCGGGGCGGCGCTGCTGCTGGTTTTTTATCCTCCGTATATCCAGGGGCTGTTTTTTAACAGAAATATGTTTCCTTATCATATCTTTACCGCTATAGTTTTCATATTATTATGGGTCGATAAGATAAGACGCAAGGACTATACTTTTTTACATACTCCCTTGGATTGGGCGGCTCTGGCTTATGCCGGGGCCTACCTGCTGTCCCTGATCGGGGCCGTGCATCCCGGGGATGCTTTCTATGGATTTTTACGGATATTGAACTACTTCGTCATCTTCTGGATCATCAGCCAGGTATTGAAAAAGATCGAAAGAATTGAGGCTTTACTGCAGGTTATGCTGGCTTCCGGGTTCGGCGTAGCCGTTGCGGGGATACTGGCGGCTCTGGGATATGCCCAGATACCCGGTGCTTTTGACGGCCGGGCGATTTACTCGACTCTGCAATATCCCAATACATTGGCCGCCTACCTGGCGGTAACGGTTATAATCGGGGTAACCCTGTGGACCAGAGAGCGGCGTCCGGGCCTGCAATTTATTTATCTGCTGGCCGGAGCCGTTATGAGCCTGGTGGTTCTGGCCTCAATGTCCAAAGGAGCCTGGCTCATCTATGGCCTGGCGGCCCTGCTGCTAGTAGCGGGCATGCCCGGCATTTCCAGGCTCAAGGCCCTGTACGGTTTGGCCTTTTCCTTTATCGGGGGCCTGGCTTCCTATATTAAATTTTACCCGGCTATGATCGCTAAACAGGACGGGGCCGCCCTTTATCTGCTGCTGGCCTTGCTGACGGCAGTATTGGCCTTGGCCCTGTGGCGGGGATTGGTATACCTGCATCATATCCGGGGGACCGGAGTAACAGCCGTGGCGGCGGCGGCCGCTTCGTTGCTGGCGGCCATACCTTTGGGGATTCTGGGCCGGAAATCCCTGGGGGAGCAGAATCTTATCCAGGAGCTTTCCGGATTACTGGATCCGCAGTCTACCAGTTTTGTCAGCCGGCTTGATTTCAACCGCTGGGGATGGGAGATGGTCAAGGATTATCCTGTAAACGGTACCGGAGCCGGCGGCTGGAACGCTCTCTACCATCAGTACCAGGACTACCTGACCTGGACCACCGAAGCCCATAACCACTTTCTGCAGGTCTGGATCGAATCCGGCACCGTCGGTTTCCTGGCATTCCTGGCCGTGCTGGGGATTGGGGGCTATTGTCTCTATCAGATTCGCCAGCGCATGAATAAAGAAGACTGGATTCCGGCTTGGGGGGTGACGACAGCGGC
>ENA-UOOK01005108-UOOK01005108.1-fermentation-metagenome-genome-assembly--contig:-NODE-5108-length-13449-cov-3.001792_pt1 | contig 13449 bp, 12 predicted proteins | sample MGYA00245777_ERZ724023 | MGnify/ENA primary metagenome ERZ724023 (study PRJEB28704, sample SAMN03018312) | fermentation metagenome | biome: anthropogenic terrestrial biome; feature: soil; material... | reverse complement strand
CCCCTTGGGGACTATACCTGAAGGGTATATCAATATGATAAAAGCAGGCCGCTACGAGGATGCCTATGAGCTTATTTCCGAACTAAATCCTCTGCCTTCAACCTGTGCAAGAGTCTGTCACCACCCCTGTGAAGCAGAATGCAAACGTGGTCTTCTTTTAGACCTTGACAAGCCACTGGCTATTCGTACACTAAAAAGGTTTGTTACTGACAGAGTGGAACCCTATCGTCCTGTGTTCAACCGCAAATATGATTATCGTGTAGCTATTATAGGTGCAGGTCCCGCAGGTATTACCGCAGCTTTTGACCTGGCAAAGAAAGGTTATGAGGTGAAAGTTTTTGAGGCTGCTCCTAAACCCGGCGGAATGGCACGCAAATGCATCCCTGATTTTCGACTTAATAAGAGTGCACTCCAGGCAGAATTTGAAGCCCTTGAAAATGCCGGTATAGAGATTGAGTATAACGCTAAGGTGGGTAAAAATCCTACAATTGCTCAACTAAAAGAAAAATTTGATGCAATAATTGTAGCTGTGGGAGCATCTAAAGGCTTTATGCTGCCTGTAGCCGGATTGGAAGGAAACCCATACCGTGTGTATGATGCTGTTACTTTTATGGAACGAGTAAACAGCGGTATGCCTATATGGTCTAACGGAGAAAAACCTAAGCGCAAAGACGTGGATGTGAATATTGGCAAAAAAGCAGTCGTTATCGGCGGTGGTTCTGTTGCCATTGATGCAGCAAGAACCCTGGTACGCATGGGTATTGATAAGATTACCTGCGTATGTCTTGAATCAGGAGACGATATGCCGGCTCCGCGTTCTGAAATAGATGATGCTCGGGAGGAAGGCGTTGAAATCATCTGTTCTGCAAGCCCCACCAAGGTAAACTGCGCAGGAACATGGGTTGATGTAGAAAGCGTTGACTTTAAAAAGGTAGACCATATCGAGCATGATGAAAAAGGGCGCATAAAACCTGTACTTTCCGAGGATGGAGATTTCACCCTCCAATGTGACAGCATCATCTTTGCAGTGGGACAAAAGGCTGATGTTACACAGCTTGCCGCAGGCGGTGGTCTTGAGCTTGCAGACGGGCACATTAAATTTGATGATACTACATTGGAAACTTCAGTTAAGGGCGTATTTGTAGCAGGTGATGTTGTAGAAGCACGGGGCTCAATCATAAGCGCCATGGCTTCAGGAAGAAAGGCTGCCCTTTCCGTAGATAATATGCTTCAGGATAGACAGCTTTCAAACCGAATTGAGCATACTCTTCACTCAGGTCCTCAATCAGAATGGATATACCGCATACAGTTAGAGGATGTGGCACCACAGCAAATTCCAAAACTGCGTTACCACGACACCTTTGAAGAGCTGGAACTTGGTTTTGATGAAAGAACAGCTGTAACAGAAAGCCGTCGCTGCATGAAGTGCGGTTATGAGAATGTTGATACAGAAAAATGCATCGGTTGCGGTGTTTGTGCAAATATTTGTCCGGTGCAGGCAATCACAATGGCAAGATCACCAAAGGAGGTTGAACAATGAGTAGAACCATAGAACGTGATGTTATTGTTGTAGGCGCAGGCCCCGGCGGCTCTGCTGCCGCAGGCTATCTGGCAAAACAGGGAGTTGATGTGTTAATGCTGGATAAAGAAACCTTCCCCCGTGACAAGCCCTGCGGTGAAGGTCAGACTCCTGAAGCATATTTGCATTACAAGCTGTTAGGATGCTTCGATGAGTATATGAGCATTGCTCATCCCTTAAGAGGTCTGATTTTCTGGGATCCTGAAGGTAATTCATACAAGATGGAGGAAGAGGAAAGCAGCGGTGGAGTATGCCCGCGCCGTTCACTGGACAATCTTATGCGTCAAAATTCGGAAAAGCTCGGTGCGGATGTAATAGAAGACTGCTGGGTATATGACGTTATCAAGGAAGGGGATCAGGTCGTTGGCGTAAAGGCAAAATATCAGGGCGAATATATTGAAATACGTGGTAAAATCGTCATTGGAGCAGACGGTTCCCACAGCATGGTAGCAAAGAAAACAAATAATTTCTTCGACGGAGACGGAGACGAAATGACAATAAGCGTTGTTGCCCGCTGCCATTACACCGGAGTTAAAGATATTACAGATTTGAGCGAACTGTTTTTTGACAAAGACATTCTCCCGGGTTACGTTTGGATCTTTCCATACGAGAAGTACGAAAAAGGATTCTGCAACGTTGGTATCGGCTTTCAGCGGGGACAGTACGAAACCGCAAAGATAGGTGACATATTTGACATGTGGCTGAAAAAACCTGAAATAGCAAGGCGCTTCAAGGATGCTAAACAGGTAGGTCCCCTACAGGGATGGCGTATTCCTCAGGACCAGCTGCAGAATCACACTTACGGAAATGGTGTAATGCTCATAGGCGATGCCGCAGCACAGAACACTCCTTCAAGCGGTGAAGGCATCTCCCTTGCCATGAACGCCGGCTGCTATGCATCCATTGCCGCCATGGAGGCTCTGAAAAAGAAAGACTACTCCATAACAACACTAAAGATTTATGACGACCTTATTCAGAAATGGCATACTCCTTATTACAAACAAATGCGATCCCTGTTAAACGGTATGGCTAATATAGAAGGAAGTCAACAAACATTCAAAATGCTGGCAAGTAACAAAGAAGCCTCAGATAAAATGATGTATCTGTTCGGCGGAGGAAGTACTGCTAACGGAGTTAGAGAGTATTTCGGACTTCCCAAAAAAGAAATATAATTTTTCAGATTAATAAAAACTTCCATTATTATACCATATTAAGGTGAATTCTGGTAATGAGCAAATTTTATTAAGCAGACAGGGAATGTTTATATTTACGCATTCCCTGTTTTCTGACAATATTTTCGCTATATACCGCAACTTGACAACTAACCTGCACAATGATAAAATCAATAAAAATCAATATTTGAATGAAGAGGAAAATTGAATATGGAAATCACAACACGAGATGTCATTATAGATAGAGCAGGCGAACTATTTCTGGAATATGGCTATGAAGCTACTACCATGAAGGATATTGCCGATGCCTGCGAGATTAGTCAGGGAAATATAAGCTATTACTTTAAGTTGAAACAGGATATCCTTTTAGGAGTATTGGAAAAAATATTTAGAACTATTAATACTGATATCGAAATGTTTTGCTGCAAGGTTGATGACCCCATGGAACGCTTCCTGACCTTTCAGGTAACCTCCTATAGAATTTGTGTTGAAAGTGAATCTACGCTTAATCTTACTGTATCTGCATCTGCGGTTTCGGAAGCACGATTGTCAAGATACGATATGTGCAAAAAATCCTTTTATAGCTATATGAGCGAAGTTCCACTTAGCTTTGAAAAACGTGATCTCAACATGACACTTGCAATTCTTTGGGGAAGTATGGACCAGGTAATGACAATGTATCAAAGCTCTCCTAATGATTTCGATTTTCCCTATATGCTCAGGTTTGTTCTGAACGCTTTTCTGAAGCTGCTGAACTATTCCGATGAAAGAGCTAAGGAGCTTATAGAAAAATCTATAATAAACAGCGAAAAAATATATGTTGAAGTATTGCGATCATATCACTATCTCAACGGAAGTAACAAATAATAACCTGTTATGGAAAATTAGTTTCAGGAGGATGTATGAACTTATTTTTGGTACTGCTGAGCGGTGTATGCTGGTCCATCGTATACATTGAACTCATAAGAAATGGATTTAAGGATAAAACCTATGCGATGCCTTTGTTTGCCTTGGGTCTTAACTTTGCCTGGGAAGTTATCTATTCGGTGGACAGCCTGGTACTGAATGCCGCTTCTGTGCAAGGCTTTGTAAACCTGGTATGGGCAATACTGGATGCAGTTATCGTATATACTTTTTTTAAATATGGATGTGAATATTTTCCGAAAAAGGCTGAAAAATACTTTATACCTTTCGGCATATTAGCTTTTATAACCTGTTTTATACTTCAACTGGCATTTTATCTGCACTTTGAAAGCGTACCTGCATCAAAATACTCTGCGTTCGCCCAAAATGCCGCAATGTCCATTATGTTCCTGACCATGCTCTTTCAGCGGGGAAACACTCGAGGGCAAACAACTCTGATGGCAGTGGCAAAATGTATCGGAACCCTTGCTCCAACAATTTTAGGAGGCTTTATTGAAGAATTCAATATTTATATTGTTCTCACAGGTACGGTGAGCTTCGTATTTGATGTGATTTACATAGTTACGTTATACCGGTGGAAAAAAGAAGGTCTGTAACCCCTGACGGACTTTTACCGTTGTATAAAATATAACATAGGAGGAAGAGCATGGAGACAATTAAAACACTTGGGAAATTTATAAAAAATGCACGTTATCTGAAAGGAATGATGCAAAAAACCGAAGCCACTGTAGTTTCAACAGAAAACCCTTATGGTGACTACCATCTGATAAAACTCAAACCTGCAGAAGGTTTACACTGGAACGCAGGTGAACATGTTATGCTGCGTATTCCCGACCATGATGAGGTAAAAAAAGAATACCGAATTCTCTCAATAGCTTCAATCAGGAAAGAGGGCGTATTGCTTTTTGGTACAAGAACCGGCAAAGAAGCAAGTAAGTTTAAAAAAGTTCTGCTTTCTCTCAATCCGGGAGATCAGGTGTCAGTACAGGGCCCCTTCGGGTGGTTCAGAATTCGTGATGATTATTCCCCTATTGTACTTTTTGCCGGAGGAGTAGGTATCACACCTGTGCGTGCACTGGCAAAAGAATTGGAACACAGTCGTGAAAGACCTGTTCATATTGTATACTCCTCAAAAGACTTTTATCTGTTCGGCGATGAAATCAAGGGAATTATAGGCCGTAATCCGTCCATGTCGCTTTACATGGTATCGTCACGCGATGAAACTCAGGTAAAGCTTGAGGAGTTAGCTGAACAGTTTGGAAACAAAGCATATTATTATATGTCCGCTTCGCCCGGAGTCATTGATTCGGTGGCAAAGCAGCTTCGTTCTAAGAAAATATCCGGAAGCCGCTTAATTGACGACACTATGAAGGGATACTGAACCAAAACCCGAATGATTTAAATGATATGGAAGATTAGATTAAAAAACTCCCAATGGCTTGGTACCCTTAGGAGTTTTTTGTATGTTTTATTTCGTTTTTTATTTTCCGGTCAGCTGAGCCCCTCGTGAAAATTCCATTGCCAGGTGCAGAGAATGTCCGCTTACGATTTCATTCGGTGTATTCTCAGGCCAGTATACAGCGGTTTTTACTTCAAAACCATCATCTGTGGGTCTGAACTGATGATATGGAATGTTTACAGGTGTTCCATCCGTCAGAAATGCCTTGCCTGCCATCTCTACCGGGAAATTAGGATCATTATCAGCTTGAATCTGTGCTCCAAGTTCAGGAACCTTAACCACTTCAACTTTGACCAGCGTTGGCGTACCGTACATACCAAAAGGTTCTATTCCAAGCAACTCACCCTCATCAAATGAAACATGGCAGATGAAGTGCTCAGGGTGCGCAGCAAGTCCAACCCTGTCATCCTGCTCCATGGCTCTCATAACTCCCATGAAATCCTGAAGGGTTCTTCCCTTAACTGACATGTCGCAGTGAGAAACCTTCATGGGCTTATCCTGGGAAAATGACAGTTCTCTCCACATGGCATCAGACAGCTTAAACGCATCCTTATACAGGTCAATTGCTTTTTCCCCTTTGAACTGCAATCTGGTTTCTATGGAAACCTCCCATGCCTTTTCCATTGTCAGGTAGTCGATTTCGTCATCAGACAATACCTTGTCTCCGTCTTTGATTTCCACACCATAGTTCTTGAGATGGTGCAGAACATGCAGGTTACGCTCGTATTCCAGCCTTTCAAGCTGTGTTTTTGTCCATCCCTGACCATCAACCAAAAAAGTATATTTTACTTCAGACACACTAATTCCTCCTTTTTATTCTTGACTTTTCAACATCGTGTTGTATTATAATTATAAAACTACAATTTTCTTTAGTCAACAACACTATTGTGTGGAAGTGTCGGATTTATTATGCAAAAACATTCGGAATCTATTAAAAAAACAAAGCAGGATTTCATAGATGCATTTTGTCTGCTGTACAGCCAAAAACCACTTGAAAAAATAACCGTTCAGGAAATAGCAAGAAAAGCAGGATACAACCGGGGGACATTTTACCAGTATTTTTTTGATATTGACGAACTGGTGGATTACGTCGAAAATGAACTGCTGGATTTCATACGCGAAAAAAGAGGCAAGGCAGGAGGCGGTCACAATTCATTCGTCGAAGACCTTTTAGAACTGTATCAGACAAAATCTACCTATATTAACGCTATGATGGGTACTTTCGGCAGCAGCCGCTTCCTGGAAAAATTGAAAACAGAATCAAGTCTCAATATACCGGAACTGGATTTGCCGGATGATCATCCACTCAAACCATATTTGGTGGAATTTCATCTCTCCTCCACATTATCACTGTTCCGGCTATGGTTGCGTCGCAACAAGGACTTGCCTATTGAAGACCTGATGGCCTTGTTAGCAAATCTATATAACGGAGCAATATCGAAAATAGGCATCACACCTACAGAATAAAATAATTTCATAACATATTTGTATAACCCTCCACAAAATTTAGTTTACAAATTTATTTGTAAAAAGTAGATTGTAAACCCTTCTGCTAATGTCAAAAGTATATTTTATCTTGACAAACTTCAATAATTATGTTATTAATTATACATAGATGTATAATAATGTGAGAGATAAAAATGAGAACAACATCAGAGGAAACACAGAGGAATAATCAAATTATAATTGAAGCCGCAATCAAAGTATTTGCCGAAAAGGGATATGAAGCCGCAAATATGCAGGATATTGCAAATGAAGCCAATATTACACGAGGTCCTTTATATTACCGATATAAAACAAAAGCTGATTTGTTTCAGGCAGCAGTAAAAGTGCACGCCAATAGAGAATTGCAGGAATATAAACGTATTTTCAGTCAGGATAAACATATTCTTGACATAATTCGTGAGGACTTGTACTACTGCACAAGAAGCATTCGGCTAAGTCAACCTTTTTTAACTGTATCAGATGCCGAAGAGTTAAAGAATTCATATAAAATACTTAAGGACGCGAGAAAAAAAATTTACAGCATAAAAGAGGACAGCATAACCAAAGCGATCGACAAAGGAGAATTAGTAAAAACTACAAACCCAAGTTATATAGTTAATCTTTTGTTTGTTTTTGTAGATGGATTATATCAATTCACCCAAAAGACTGAAATAACTTTTCCCACGAATATGACAGAAGAAATTATCGAAGACCTTATGTATGTAATAGAAAACAGATATTGTAAAAATACAAAGTAGAAAATAAGTGCAATTTTTTTCACTTTATTTGTTAATTATGTATCAATGTATAAATGTATAGTGCTATAAGGAGGTATTTTCATCTTTAATTATACATTGATAAATAATATATAAAGATTATCAAAATTAAAGGAAGGAAACTATGAAGAAAACGAAAATAAAATTTATGAAAAAAGGAATATCAATTACACTGTGCCTGTTGATGATGGTTACTATGGTCACCGGTTGTGCAAAGGATAGCCCGGACACAACTCAGGGTGCATATAAACCCGGCACATATACTGCAACTGAGCAGGGACATAATGGACCGGTTACTGTGAGCGTAACATTTGATGCAAATTCAATCACAGCAGTTAATATTGATGAACATTCTGAAACCCCGGGAGTATCTGATCCGGCAATTGAAAGAATTCCTAAATCAGTTGTTGACGGACAGACTTTAGCAGTGGATACTGTCAGCGGTGCTACGATGACATCTGTGGCTATTCTGACTGCGGTTGAAGATTGTGTGACACAGGCGGGAGGAAATGTAACAGCCCTGAAAGCAGCCAGAGAAAAAAAGAATGATACAACCGACTTGACACGTGACACAGATGTACTTGTTGTAGGTACCGGAATTGCAGGCATGCTGGCTGCTATCAGTGCTGCAGACAATGGCGCACAGGTTCTTGCTATTGACAAAATGCCTTCTACAGGAGGCACATCAATAACGGCGGGAGGATATTTTATAGCGGCAGATTCTCAGCAACCCAATGATTCAAACATCGATGACAGCATTGACAGTCTTATGACCTACTGGCACAACATAATGGACGAGGGATCTGATACCGGATATCCCAATTATGATAAGGTGCGCAGCATTCTGGGAGACTCGGGAAAAACTGTAGATTATATGGCTTCATTTGGAGTGCCATTCGGTTCCATAATTAATCCTTTCGGTGGTACGCCGGTTGCAGCCGTTGAGGGAGGCGGTTCAGGTATGATATCTGCGCTTGAAAAAGCGGCACGTGATAAGGGTGTGGAATTTCTTCTTGAATGCAAGGCTGAAGAGCTAATCACAGATGGCAGCGGAGCTGTAACAGGTGTAAAAGCAACTACCCCAACCGAAAATATGACTATCAATGCTAAAAGTGTTGTTCTGGCAACAGGCGGCTTCTCTAAAAATCCTGAAATGGTAAAATCATATTCTCCAGAAATCGAACAGGTTGTACCTCTGGCAGCAGTTAGCAGCACAGGCGATGGAATACGAATGGCTGAGGCTGTGGGAGCGGCCAGGTTCGAAAACTACTGGAGTTCATTATCGGGCGTTACCATAAGTATGGATTATGCTAAAGCTGTACCGGAAGCCTCCGGTCTTACTACAGCACAGCAGCTTGGTGTTAACGGAAATGGAGAACGGTTTGCATGTGAGGCAGGTAAACATCACACAGCACTCACCTATGACCTTATTAAAGATGGCAATTATTACAAACATGGTAACAACAGACACAGAGCAAACAATATCAGGCAATTATCCGTATTTCTTTATCTTCGATTCAAGCAATGAAGAACTGATTGCCCCAATGGAAGCGGGAATTGAATTGGGTGAAGTGTTTAAGGGAGATACAATTGAACAGCTGTCCGGCGCAATAAACGTGGATGCATCTACTTTGGAAACTACATATGACCGTTACAACGAACTTGCAAAATCGGGCAGTGATGATGATTTTGGAAAAGAAGCAGACAAACTGATTGCACTGGAAAAAGGACCTTTTTATGCGGTGAAATTCTACCCCACCACGTTCGGAACTATGGGCGGTGTTCAGACAAATGTTGATACCGCCAACGTATTGAGGGAAGATGGAACAGGTATCGCTAACCTGTATGCTGCGGGTGAGATGAGCAACCGTGATTTCTACAATCAGCATTATGTTCTTGCAGCATCTCTGTCTTTCTATTCTACAATGGGTATGCGCGCAGGTGCTGCTGCTGCAGAAAACGCAAAGTAGAAAAAATATATTTATGTTGATACTCTCCGGGTGTGTAACACTTCTTACACACCCGGATTTTATTTCTTTACTTCAAGTATTGTTCTGTAAGCTTATTCAATTCTTCATAATCCACTGAAAAATATACCATATCTTTATCAAGGACAATCTTTCCGGGCATTTCAAAGGTTTTTACATCATTGAATTCTTCGTCCTTCCACATGTCCATGTATTCAGGAATTTTGGAAACAGGAAAATCAGTTTCAACATTTTTTAAAATATCGCCGGATAGCTGTATTATCTCTGAAATACCTCCATTGCCAACCTTTTGTTTTATCAGTTCAAGCATAAAATTTTGCTGTGTAATGTCTCTTGCAAGACTCGAGTCTCCCGGATAACTTTCAGTATTCCCTTTGCGGAATCGGAGCAGCTGCTCTGCCTTGTCTCCTGTCAGTACCTGCAATCCCTTTTCCAGTGATATGTGTAAATTCTGGTAGGGGTCATCGTATTCCATTTTAAATGGCACTTCATACTCAACGCCCCCCAAAATATCTACAATATTCCTTAACCCCTCCATGCTAAGCTTCACATAGTAATCAACAGGAATTTTAAGGTTGTTTTGCAGTCCTTTAATCACGGCTTCCTCACTATTGAGCACAAACATATTTCCTATGAGACTTTCTGCCCTATCATCATTCCCAATCTTCGTATTTCCTGGAATTGTAATAATTGAAATACTCTTATCATTATTATCGAGAGAAAACAGCATTATTGTATCTGCACTTTTGCGACTTGTATCCCCACCGATTAAAAGAATATTTGTTTTGCCCTTGGAGAGCTTATCGGCATAGGCTATATTTTCTGAGTTTAATATGCCGCTTGAAAATAAGGAGACCGCAAGTATCACTACCGCTGATATAACCGAAACGACTATTGTTGATTTACTTTTTCCGGTTGCTCCCTTAATCATGCTGAACCTCTCGATAATCTGATTCTTATTATTTGCCATAGCTGTGGTAAATACCTGTTCCTTTACCTTATTTGTGGATATAAAGTTTAAAATTGTACTCATGTATCCGTTTTTATCTTCCATATCCATGCTGCGGGTAACAGCTAAATCGCAGGATATTTCACATTCTTCGTTTATTTCCCTGACAACCAAGTACATAAGAGGATTAAACCAGTGAATGGAGTTTACAGCAAGGGCAAACCATTTGTACCAAAGGTCGTGACGTTTCAGGTGAGTGAGTTCATGCATGAGAATATAGCCATATTCTTTTTCACTGAATTCTTTGTCAGGAAGCCACATTACCGGACGAAATATCCCGGACATCACAGGAGCATCTATACAGTCTGTTACACATACACACACTTTATTTTTCATTTTCTTTTGCATTAATGCTTCTGCCATTTGAGGGCATTGAGTCTGAACAGAATTTTTTCCGAGTGTTTTAATATACAATCCATACCTGATTAATCCTGCCATAAAAGCTGAAATCGCACCTGCAATCCATATGTAAGCGAATAAATCATATCGGTCCGCATAAGCATCTTCCATTGTTACTGATGCCGTATCTTTCAGTGTACCGGCTTGAGCTTCAGGTATATTTGAACCCTTGTGAATCTCTTGTATCCCGGTGTACCGGCCATTACCCTGAGCATACTCGCCAAATATTTCCCCGGAAATTTGTACCGCTTCTTTCGGAAGCCCAATCCTTATGGGCAACACCATAACAATTAAAACTGCAAGCCATATATAGTATTGCCAGTGACTTCCGAATACTCTTCTGGTAATTGGCTTCAGCGCAAGCAGGACAGCAATCAACACACTTCCTACTGCAGACAAAATAAATACAGTGGTAAAAATTTGTGGAATCATGGCTAATCCTCCAATTCAAAAAGTTTTCGTATCTCATCTATGTCATCCTCTGACATCTGATTGCTTTCAACCAGAGATGCTACGAGATTTCTTACTGAACCATTGTACAAATTGCTGATGAAGTTTTTGGTTTCATGGGCTTTGTATTCTTTTTCATCAACAGCAGGGATATAGTAGAAAAACCTCCCTTTTTTTTCATATGTAACCGTACCTTTGTCAACCATTCTTGAAAAGAGCGTTGCGATGGTTGAATATTTCCACTTCTTGTTTTTTAATGCATCAGAAACCTGTTGTGCAGTCATAGGCTCATTAGTTTTCCAAAGCACCTTCATGATTTCCAGTTCTGCCTCGGTGATATTGTTTTTACCTTTTTCCATAAAGACCTCCTACCTAAAATATTAAATCTACAATTGTAGATTTATTACAGTCTACAACCGTAGATTAAATTTGTCAAGAGTTTTTTTTGGAAAACCAAAAAACTGTACCCCCCTCTACATTTTTTACACCATATGAAAATTTGTGCAATTCTAAAATTGAGCGTACTATGGAAAGCCCAAGGCCTGTGCCTTTTGTATTGCTTCGCTCCTTATCTCCCCTTTTATAGGGAAGCCAGATGTCTTTAATCATGTCTTCCGGTATATGGCTGCCGCTGTTATATGCTTCAAAGGTATCTTCAAATATTTCTATGCTTATTTTCCCCCCATCAAGTGTATTTTCAACGGCATTAATAAATAAGTTATCCACAACCCGCTCCATTAAAGATTTATCCGCTTTTATAATTGCTTCTCCCGTAAGGCTGACTATTATAGATTTTTCATCACAAATACCTTTGTAACGATTTATAATTTTGCTGCTTACTTCGTTCAAAGACACTTCATTAAATTCAACTTTAAAGGAATCTGACTCCAACTTGCTCATGTCAAGCAGTTGGTGTATAATTTTGTCCATGCGCTCCACATTTTTCTGAATGTTGCCTGCATAATATTCCCTTTTTTCAGTATGAACATCTTCCTGCAAATTCTGAGCGTAACCGGAAATAATGCTTAAAGGAGTTTTCAAGTCATGAGCCAGTGCATCTGTCATTTCCTTACGCTGCTTTTCAATTTCTTCTCTTTCTAAGTATGTTTTATATGTTTGTTTCGAAAGTACAAGTGCAGCAACAACAAATATTATTAAGCAGGATATCCAGACATAAACTAATGTAGAAGAAATACGTTCCCATATATTAATGTCCATAGCCACAGCAGTATAAAACTCACTATACAAGTTTTGATTATCCGAAAGCCATAATGTATTTTGATATGGCACTACCTGGTAAAAACGGTAGGTTAACATACTTACTCTTTCAACAGGACTAGTATAATCCGGAAACTGTTTTAAATGATCCTGCAAATAATTAGTTAAGTTTGATTCATCTGTTACCATTTCCCTGAGTTCATCCTGATTTTTAGAGTTTAAATTTTCATTATACTCCGGAATGATAATACCATATTTATAATGTGGTAAATTATTGATATCATTGAAGTCTCTGTTGTAGAAGTTTCCTTTTTCAAATCCTCCGCTACTGCTTTTGGTCACATTTCCTTCTTCGTCAAACTCACGGGCATAACTGGGCGAAACAGATATGCTATGAGGAATAATTATCTCATCGTCCATCCAAAAATCATCTATATGTATTGAATATCCACAAATATCTCCTGCCTTTTCTGCCTTAGGCTCGACATATAAATAGTTTTTTAGTTCTTTAATTTCTTCTTCGTTAAACCAATCATCTAATTTTAGCAGCCCGGCACGGGTTTCTTCATCTTCAGGTTCCGTATAAATACATTTCAGATAATCCTCTGTATTATACGTGCTGTAAACAAGCTTATAATCGCTTGTAAACATTGCAGCTTCAGCACCATCCAAAAAATATACAGGTGGTTCATTTACAAACTCCTTTTTTACCCCAGCTAAATCTACAATTTTTTTGTCATCATCAATGTAAGCCTTTAAAATTTCTTCCACCCTGTCACTTATTATACTATTCTTATCCCAGAATTCCTTCATTGCAGCTTCCTTTTCCATAGATATAAGGAATGCAGTAAAACCTGTCATCAACACCATGTAAATCAATAAAAATGTACTGAATATACGAAGATAAGTTTTATTTTTCAACTTATTTTTCATCATCTACCTCCAATTTATAACCTTTTTTAAAAACTGTTTTAATTTGAGGGGAAGATG
>ENA-UOOK01005106-UOOK01005106.1-fermentation-metagenome-genome-assembly--contig:-NODE-5106-length-13451-cov-23.524186_pt1 | contig 13451 bp, 13 predicted proteins | sample MGYA00245777_ERZ724023 | MGnify/ENA primary metagenome ERZ724023 (study PRJEB28704, sample SAMN03018312) | fermentation metagenome | biome: anthropogenic terrestrial biome; feature: soil... | reverse complement strand
AACAGAGGCTTATAGCCTCAGAGCAAACCACCCGTTGGACGGGTGGTGCTGATTTTATGTAATACTTTCCTATGCAGCATGCAACTTTGGCCGCTGGTCATTAAAAACTCGCCTGTCAATTAATTCTTGAGCTATTGTTTTCCTGACGTTTTTGCATCATATAGCTTATAACTATGTCTCATCATAGTTAATAAGTGTTACCCTATATTGCCCAGCCGATAATATAATTACTTCAACCTACCGGCAAGAAAGGGGCAGCATTATGAAAACAGCAGTTATAGGATATCCGAGAATAGGAAACTCCCGCGAGCTTAAATTTGTCTTGGAAGGCTATTTCCAAGGTGAAACAGCAAAGGAACAATTATTGGAAACAGCCTCCGCTCTTCGCCAAACTCATTGGCTTAAACAGGCGGAGAACGGAATTGATTTCATCCCGTCAAACGATTTTTCCTTCTATGATGGGATGCTGGACACGTCTTTTATGCTGAATGTTGTTCCCCAAAGGTATACAGACCTGAAGCTTGATCCGCTGGCGGAATACTTTGCCGCCGCCAGAGGCTATCAGGGCGCCAATGGCGACGCCAGGGCCCTTACCATGAAAAAATGGTTCAACACCAATTATCACTACCTGGTACCGGAAATAGAAGATGCGGCGGAAATTAAGCTGACCGGAAGAAAGCCATTCGCTGAATTCCTGGAGGCAAAATCATACGGTATTAAAACCAAACCCGTTATCATCGGCCCTTTTACATTTATCAAGCTGGCAAAATTCACCGGTAAAAAAGGAGTAACTGATTTTGCCGGCAGCATCATCAAAGCATACTCTGAACTGCTGGCAGAGTTCAATAAGCTGGGCGCCGAATGGGTCCAGTTTGACGAACCGATGCTTGTTACCGACATGACCGCCCTTGATATAGAGCTATGCAAAAGCTTTTACCGTGAAATACTCTCTGCCAAGGGAAACATCAAGGTGCTTCTGCAGACCTATTTCGGCGATGTGCGCGACTGCTATACTGATATCGTATTGCTTGATTTTGACGGTATCGGACTTGATTTCGTTGAAGGACCAAAAAACCTTGAACTTTTGACCCTTAATGGTTTCCCAACTGACAAGACCTTATTTGCCGGCATTGTGAACGGGAAAAATATCTGGAAGAACAATTATGCGGCAACCCTTCCTTTAATCAATACCGTCACCAGCTATGCGGCCAACACCGTGATTTCGACCTCCTGTTCGCTGCTTCACGTTCCCTATGCGCTTAAAAACGAAACCCGGCTGGCCGACAGCTATAAAAAGCATTTCTCCTTTGCCGAAGAAAAGCTGGCCGAACTGGCCGATTTGAAACTTCTCGTTGCGGACGTTAACAGCGACGCTAATCCAATATACCTGGAAAACACCCGGCTATTTAACGAAAAGCTTTCCAGTCCTGATAATAAAGTTAGGGAAAAGATTTCAACCCTTACCGAAATGGATTTTATAAGGCTTCCTATATATAAAGAGCGCAGGAAAATCCAGCAGCAAAAACTTGGGCTGCCGTTACTGCCTACAACTACAATAGGTTCTTTCCCTCAGACGGCCGAAGTAAGAGCCAATCGTTCTTTATTTAAAAGAGGAGAAATTACCGAGGAGCAGTATAAAACCTTCAATAAAAAGAAGATCCGGGAGTGTATCGCTCTGCAGGAAGGAATCGGCCTTGACGTGCTGGTTCACGGCGAATTCGAGCGCAATGACATGGTGGAATACTTCGGCGAAGCCCTGAACGGATTTCTGTTCACCGAAAAAGCATGGGTGCAGTCCTATGGAACCAGATGCGTAAAACCGCCGATTATATGGGGTGATATTTCCCGTTCCCATCCCATAACCGTCGAATATTCAGTTTATGGCCAGAGCCGGACCGCCAAGCCGGTCAAGGGGATGCTTACCGGTCCGGTAACGATACTCAACTGGTCTTTTCCCCGGGAAGATATTTCACTTAAAGAAGCCGCCTTTCAAATTGCGCTGGCCATCCGGGAAGAAGTCCTGGAACTTGAAGCCAGGGGAATAAAAATAATCCAGATCGACGAAGCGGCGTTGAAAGAAAAGCTTCCCCTGAGACGGGCTGATTGGCACCAAGAATATCTGGACTGGGCTATACCGGCATTCAGGCTGGTTCATAGCGGGGTTAAGCCGGAAACCCAGATCCACACCCACATGTGCTACAGCGAATTTGGTGATATTGTGGAAGATATTGATAATATGGACGCTGATGTTATCAGCTTTGAAGCTTCCCGTTCCAATCTTGGCATAGTTGACGTATTAAGTTCCTGCAATTTCAGGACTGCGGTGGGCCCAGGCGTCTATGATATTCATTCCCCCAGGATCCCTGCTGCCGGCGAAATCAAAGCGGCCTTGAACGGAATGCTGACCAAAATAGCCAAAGAAAAATTATGGGTAAACCCTGACTGCGGTCTGAAAACCAGAGGTGAAGCGGAAACGGTTTCGAGCCTTAAAAACCTGGTTAGGGCCGCGAAAGAAATCAGAGAAAGTTTAAAACTATGAAAACTTCAGAGTTATTCAAAGTAAAAACAGTGCTGTCGTTTGAGGTCTTTCCGCCGAAAAAGACCTCTTTGCCGGATACGATCTATAAAACCCTTGACCAGCTTAACGATCTCTACCCCGACTTTATCAGTGTGACTTACAGCGCAGGCGGCAGTGACAACAGCGCTGCCACTATCGCCATTTCATCGGCCATAAAAAACAGGTATCAGCGGGAAGCGGTGGCCCATCTGACCTGCATCAACCAGAGCAAAGAGGATGTTTTATCTTTGCTGCAGCAGTTGGAGGCCAACCATATTGAGAATATACTGGCATTAAGAGGCGATCTCAATCCCTCCGTTTCTCCCCAACAAGATTTCAAACATGCCAGTGATTTGATCGCTTTTATTAAAGCACATGGCGATTTCAATATTATCGCGGCCTGTTATCCGGAGGGCCATGGCGAAGCGCCCAGCATAGCGGCAGATATAAGGAATCTGAAAATAAAAGTCGAGACCGGAGTAAACCATCTGATTTCCCAGCTATTTTTTGATAACCAATATTTTTATACTTTCCTGGAACGGGCGGAATGCGCAGGTATTGACGTACCGATTGAAGCCGGGATTATGCCGGTAATAAATAAAAAGCAGATTGAACGGATGGTAACCCTCTGCGGGGTTGATCTTCCCAAAAAATTCATCAAGATGATGGAGCGCTACGAAAACAATCCTGAAGCCATGCGGGATGCCGGTATAGCTTATGCCGTCGACCAGATTGTAGATCTGGTTGCTCAAGGTGTTGACGGTATCCATCTTTATACCATGAACAACGCTTATATCGCCCGGAAAATCAGTGAGGCGGTAAAAAGTTTAATAACCTCCCCGTAAAAAAGAGAAAATGCATCGGTTCCGGTTTTTTTATGACAAAACGGTAAACCCATACTCGACGATAAGTCTTTTCAATTCGTCGATATACCTGGCGGCAAAGCGGCTAAGGACGGCTTTGGAATTGGTTATCCAACCAACCGTCAGGTTTTCCTTAGCCTCCAATGGAACCGCGATTATACTGCTGCCATTTAAATCGCTGCTTAACACACCAGTGCATATGGTGTATCCGTTCAATCCGATCAGCAAATTAAACAGTGTCGCCCGGTCGCTGACGCGGATGCTTTTTTTATGATAAACGGTGCTTAATATTTCCTCGGAAAAATAAAACGAGTTAAACTCTCCTTGTTCAAAGGATAAACAAGGATAGTCCTCCAAGTCCTTCAGAGTAACAAAGCTTTTTGCCGCCAGGGGATTTTCCGAACTTATAAAAACATGGGGAGCGGCCGTAAATAAAGGATTGAACACCAGGTGATTTTCACGCAGCAGCTTAGTGATCACCTTTTCGTTAAAATCATTTAAATAGAGGATACCTACCTCGCTGCGCATATTTTTAACATCTTCAATAATTTCATAGGTACGGGTTTCGCGCAGAGTAAATTCGTATTCCTCCCCCTCTGTCTGCCGAACCAGATTTACAAAAGCGTTCACCGAAAAGGCATAATGCTGAGTAGAAATAGAACCTAACTGTCGTGACGGTTTTTTATCCTGGTAGCGCTGCTCCAGAAGTTCGGCCTGTTCCACCACATTTCTGGCATAGGAAAGAAACTCGGCCCCATCGGTAGAAAGTGCTATTCCCTTGGCTGACCGGCTGAAAATTTCAATGCCCAGCTCCGCTTCAATCTCCTTGATGGCATTGGAAAGACTGGGCTGAGAGATGAAAAGCTGCTTGGCCGCCTCACTGATGGAACCGCATTCCACCGTTTTGATTATATATTTAAGCTGTTGGAGTGTCATTTTACTCACCTGCCAGATATTTTTATTGATGCCCCAATGGCCAATAATCCTCATATGCTTCTGCTTGAAAACTAAAAAGGAGCTATGTTTCAATTCCTCATAGGTACGCTAAAAACCAATAACGGTTCTCCCGGTATATTTCGACGATATGCTGTTTCAATTCCTCATAGGTACGCTAAAAACCCGCTGGATGATGAATATATTCGCATCGGTCGTGAAGCCGTTCTGCTTACTTTAACTATAGGCCTTTTTTAAGATATTGAAAATACCGGAATTTCTGTTGTCGTCGCCATCCGGACTTTTTAACTCTATCGCCGGTCGACGACAGAATAAGTAAACATGCACCTGTCATACTCAGGTTTTCTGTAATGTTGGACTTTCCTCCCCTTACCTTGCGGTATCCGAACATTCTTTATTGGGATTTCTACATTATTCCGTCAAATTCCTTGGCGAATTTTATTTGCCGTATATTTAAGGACGAAAAACCGGCCGGAGGGATAAACCCGCCCCGCCCGGTTATTAATAAAAAATACAGGCAGATTCATTAACAGATGCGGAATATAATTAAAGTTTTTTTCGCGCTGGTTGCTTGCCTGCCTGTGCCCTATAGGTATGCCCATAGGCACAGGCTCTGCGGGCCATGGAAGAATCATAACGGTTCAATTGCAACCTTCATCGTTCCTCCACATACCATTCCCTCCTCTTCGGCTACTTCTCCTGTCATATCGACATCTACAATTTTATATCCGCCGTATCTGATAACATCGTAAGACGATTGAATTACTGCGCCTTCACTGCAGCCTCCGCCAATACTACCAAGGGTTTTGCCGTAAAGCCAGACGAGCATCTTGGCCCCGATGCCTCTGGGAACGGAGCCTTTCGTTTCAATAATCGTGACCAGCGCTCTGGGATCGTCCCGTTTCTCTTTCAGCTCGGAAAGGACCTCGACATCCAACTCGGGCCAATTGAAATCCGGATGTCGCCGCTTATACAGAATTAATTCAGAGAGGATGGATATGGAGATTTCCTCGGGTGTTTTCGCACCAATGTTGAATCCTATGGGGGCTCTGACCGCCTCCAGTTTTTCGCGGGGATAACCTTCGGCAGAAAGCTGCGCCATGGCGGCGCGCACCCTTCTTCGGGAACCGATCATTCCGGTGTAAGCCGTATCAAGCTGCAGTGCCTGCCTAAGGCAATTGATATCGTGCCTATGCCCGCGTGTGATAATGACTACAAATGCGGACCGGTTAATATTTAAAAGCGGGAAACAACGGTCAAAGCTCTCGCAGATCACATTACGCGCGTAGGGGAAGCGCTGGTGATTGGCAAATGCGGGACGATCATCCACAACTGTAACCGAAAAACCGCACTTGGAGCTGAATTCAGCCAGAGGCTTGGCTATGTGTCCGCCGCCTAAAATGATAAGACGTGATTCGGGAAAATACGGCTCCGCAATCAAAATATTTCCCTGCTCATCCTCCAGGCATTGCAGCCTGCCATTATCCAGCGCGGTCCGCGCCAACCTGAAGCCGATCTTTTCACTGTTTTCCTGCTTTGCCAGTTCGGCTTCCCTGAAAAGCGACTTGGCCGGCGGATGGGGAATCTCAGAATTACTGTTCAGTACGGTCAAAACAGCAGCTCTGTGTCCTGCGTCAAATTCTGCGAATAAAGCTTTATAGATTTCATGATGCGATTTCATATCTGTTTGGCCTTTCATTATTACTACGTTTACTGCAATTTTTTCATCTCTTCTGTAATTTTGGTTTCACATGAACGCATGGCAAGTATTGTTTTCCCGATCAGGTCTTCCAGACTCCAGCCCAACATGGCAGCTCCCTTTTCTATCACCTCCCGGGAACATCCCGCCGCAAAATTAACGCTCTTAAATTTCTTTTTCACCGATTTTGTCTCCAGATCCTGGACGCTTTGGGACGGACGCAGAATCGTGACCGCCCCAATCAGACCGGTCAGTTCATCCACCGCATACAGCACCTTTTCCATTACATGTTCCGGCTTTATATCCACGGTTAGTTCATAGCCGTGGCTGCAAACCGCATGAACAATATCCTCGCCAAATCCTCCGTCTCGAAGCAGATCGGGGGCTTTGAGGCAATGAGCGTCCGGATACTGTTCAAAATCAATGTCATGCAAAAGGCCTACGATGCCCCAATATTCTGCATTATCTCCATAGCCCAGATCTTCGGCATACCACTTCATAACGCCTTCTACGGTCAAAGCGTGTTGAATATGGAAAGGATCCTGATTGTATTTTAGCAAAAGCTGCCATGCTTTTTCTCGATTTATTGCTTCACTCATATTATTCACCTGCTAATGATGTTTTATTTTTGCTGCAGCGTCTTAAAATGTGTCGGTAAACAATAATTCCGTTTTAAAACGCCTGCTCCAGATCGTAAATCAAGTCGTCACTATGCTCAGTACCGATGGACAGACGGATGGTGTTCGGCTTAATCCCGGAATCCAGCAATTCTTCTTCACTCATTTGGGAATGCGTGGTACTGCCCGGGTGGATAACCAGCGATTTGACGTCGGCTACATTGGCCAGCAGAGAGAATATCTGCAGACGGTCAATAAAGGCTTTGGCTTCATCTGCCCCGCCCTTGATCTCAAAGGTAAAAATCGAACCGCCGCCCTGGGGAAAGTATCTCTGATACAGTTCATGGTAGGGACTCTCGGGAAGAGAAGGATGGTTGACTTTTTCCACTTGAGGATGGTTCTTTAAAAAATCAATAACCTTGAGCGTATTCTCCACATGGCGTTCGACCCGAAGAGAAAGCGTCTCCAGCCCCTGTAAAAACAGGAAGGAGTTAAAAGGGCTTAAAGCAGCGCCCGTATCCCGAAGAAGAATTACCCGCGCTTTGGTAATGTAGGCGGCCGCACCGGCTGCTTCGGTAAAGCGCACACCGTGATAACTGGGATTCGGCTCGGAAAGCCCGGGGAATTTTCCCGATGCCGCCCAGTCAAATTTACCGCCGTCGACCAGGACACCGCCGATGGAAGTGCCGTGCCCGCCGATAAATTTGGTGGCGGAATGTACCACCACATCGGCTCCGTATTCAAACGGGCGGAGCAGATAAGGGGTGGCAAAAGTATTGTCGATGATAAGAGGAATTCCGTTTTTATGAGCGAGATCGGCCACAGCTTCTATGTCGATGAGGCTGGAATTAGGATTGCCCAGGGTTTCAAAAAAAAGGGCCTTGGTATTAGGCCGGATCGCCTGTTCAAAACTACCTTCCACATCAGGATCCACAAAAGTCACGTCGATCCCGAAATCTTTGAGAGTATGGGCAAAAAGGTTATAAGTACCGCCATAAAGCGTGTTGGCGGAAACAATATGGTCCCCCGCATTAGCAATATTCTGAATCGCATAAGTGACGGCCGCAGCTCCGCTCGCAGTTGCCAGTGCTCCAACTCCGCCTTCAAGGGCCGCGATACGCTTTTCAAAAATGTCGGAAGTCGGGTTCATGATGCGCGAGTAAATATTTCCTCCTTCGGTCAGTCCGAAACGGCCGGCCGCTTGCGCAGAATCCGCGAAGACATATGACGAGGTTTGGTAAATAGGAACAGCTCTCGCGTCGGTTGCGGAATCCGGCTTTTCCTGACCTGCATGCAGCTGGAGAGTTTCAAATTTTAATTTTCTGTCAGACATACGGTTCGCTCCTTTTCCTATAATACATATTATATATATAAAATTAATATGAAATTGGCTTAAAAATAACCCCTCTTAGGAAAAAAGTCAAGAGGGGTTGGTTAACTTTTTTAAATAACATAGCCGGAATGCTCTTTCGCTGTTAAAAGTTTAGCTTGCTGTTTTTTTGCCAAATCGGCAAGGGTTATGTGGTCAATTACGCTGCTGATGGCCTCGTCAAGCTGCTTCCAGACATCAAGAGTAACGCAAATATCACAGCGCGGACATTGATTGGGCTCGTCCTCCATGCATGCAACCGGAACAAGGTTGCCTTCAATCAACCTCAGGATCATGCCTACCGTATATTCCTCCGCCGGTTTGGCCAGCTTATATCCGCCCTGGGCCCCACGGGTGCTTTTTACAAAACCCGCTCTATTCAGGACAGTAATAATCTGTTCCAAATATTTGTCCGATATTGCTTGCCGCTCAGCGATACTTTTAATGGTAATATAGCCATTTTTACTATTTAGCGCCAGATCCAGCATTAAGCGTAAAGCATAGCGCCCTTTAGTCGATATTTTCATTAAATCACCATCCTGTTTTCCATTTTACTATATGAATAATATGGATTCAAGGCGATTCAGTAAACCTCGACCCTGCCAGGGCCTATCTCTATATACAGCTTGATCCGGCGCTCAGAGCTTATTTTTTCGCATCAACTCCTACTCGGAAAAAAGTGGAGTGGATAGATAGCGTTCACCGGTATCCGGCAGTAAAACGACAATGGTCTTACCGGCATTCTCCGGACGTTCCGCCAGTTGAGTTCCCGCCCAAAGTGCGGCGCCGGAGGAAATACCTACCAGCAAGCCCTCGGTTTGGGAAAGTTCTCTGCCCGCCGCAAAAGCATCGTCGTTTTCTACGGCAATGATTTCATCATAGATCTCGGTATTGAGGACTTCAGGCACGAAGCCCGCGCCAATGCCCTGGATCTTATGAGGACCAGGCGTCCCTTTTGAAAGCACTGGAGAACTGGCTGGTTCGACGGCGATCACTTTAATGTTCGGATTCTTGGATTTCAGGAATTCTCCGGCTCCTGTAATGGTGCCTCCCGTGCCGATTCCGGAAACAAAAAAGTCTACCTTGCCATCGGTGTCCTCCCAGATTTCAGGCCCGGTTGTAGCTTTATGCACGGCAGGGTTCGCCGGGTTTACGAACTGACCGGGGATAAAGGCATTTGGAATTTCCTGAGCGAGTTCGTCTGCTCTGGCAATGGCGCCTTTCATGCCCTTTGAGCCTTCGGTAAGCACGAGCTCCGCTCCATAGGCTTTTAACAGATTACGGCGTTCAATGCTCATGGTGTCGGGCATGGTCAGGATGATGCGGTAGCCGCGCGCCGCCGCCACGGAGGCCAGGCCGATACCGGTGTTTCCACTGGTGGACTCTATAATTACCGTGTCTTTATTGATCAGTCCCCGATCTTCTGCATCCTTGATCATAGCCAATCCGATTCGATCTTTCACACTTCCGCCCGGATTAAAATATTCTAATTTCGCCACCACACGAGCATCCAAATCCTTAAACTTTCCGTAGTTTACTAATTCCTGTAAAGGAGTTTTTCCTATTAATTCCGTTAAACTTTTTGCAATTTTCATGTTCATACCTCCATGTAAATCATAACCTCAATAATTATATGTAGTACATATATTGTTCTTGAGAACCCTGTTTATTAAACTCATTCGCCAAATCCTCAAAAGTAATCCGGTCGGTCACGTCCCGAATAGCACCTTCGATTCTTTCCCAAACAACTCTGGTAACACAAAGCTCGTAACGATCACAACTTTTTTTACCTGCGGTACAATCCACCGGTTTCAACGAACCTTCCAATGCTTCAAGTACCATTCCCACAGTGATATCTTTCGGATTTTTTTTAAGGGCATAGCCACCTTGGGATCCTCTTGCTCCGGATAAAATCCCTTTTTTCCGCAATGTGGAAAACAATTGTTCCATATAGCTTTCGGATAATTGATGCCGTTCAGCGACACTTCGTAACGAAATGTATCCTTCACTTTGGTGTAATGTTAAATCCAAAACAGCCATCACACCGTAAATTCCTTTGGTAGATAATTTCATAATACCGCCTCCTCGCCATGTAACGCCCTTAAAATGGTACCTCCTCCGATCACCATGTCCTCTTGGTATATAACGACGCCTTGACCGGGTGCCACATATGGTTGCGGTTGATCAAACACAATTTTTGCTTGACAGGATTCTAAGGGTACAATGACGGCATCCGCTTCCTGTGCTTTATATCGCACCTTAACTTTTGCCTTTATAGGGGATGTGAGCTCTTCAAAAAGCAAATAGTTCATCCGATCTGCCATCAGGCCCGGGAATACCGCCTCATCCTTTGTACCTAAAACAATGGTATTATCCTCTTTTCTTTTTTCCACCACATACATGGGACGTCCGAACGTTGTTCCTAATCCTTTTCTTTGCCCTACGGTATATCGGATCAACCCTTGATGGGTACCGATCACATTCCCTGCCGTATCTGTAAAAGAACCTGGTAAAATTTTTTCATCGGTGCGATTGATAATAAAATCGGCATAATTTCCTTTTCCCACAAAACAAATGTCCTGGCTATCCGGTTTAACCGATACTTTCAGGTTCATCTTTGCGGCGATTTCACGGACTTGACTCTTTTTGTAACTACCCAATGGAAACAAAGACCTTTCCAATTGCTCTTGACTTAGCATGTATAAAACATAGCTTTGGTCTTTTGTCAAATCAACTGCTTTTTTCAAAACATATCTACCGGTTTGAGCATCCACTTGTTTTTGGACGTAATGTCCCGTGGCAATATAGTCAATATCCATGGACAATGCCTTTTTTAGCATCGCTTCAAACTTAATCTTCTGATTGCAAATAATGCAAGGGTTGGGTGTAAACCCTTTCAAATATGAATCCACAAAGGGATTGACCACTTCTTCTAAAAAGAGTTCCTTCATATTTAATACGTAATACGGGATCCCCAAATCATAGGCGGCATTTCGCGCATCATCAATGTCCTCCAAGGAACAACATGTCTTATTGTATTCGGCTTGGTTATCGTCATCCCATAACTTTAACGTCACTCCGATCACCTTATACCCTTGTTCTTGAAGAATTGCTGCAGCAACTGTGCTGTCCACTCCCCCGCTCATTCCTACCATTACTGATTTTTGCAAAAGATCACCGCCTTTGTAAATTAAATATAATACATACCGGAAATATTTTCATTCTTCCCTCGGTATTCATTGGCCAGGTCCTCCAAAGAAATGGCATCCACTGTCTTGTTGATGCTTTCATTAACCCTTTGCCATACCATTCGATCCAAAAAAACTCTTAAATCACTCTCCGGCTGAACTCCCGGAGAAATTTGCTCCTGGGCCACCGAAAGATCACCTTCTAACACCCGAAGAACCATACCTACACTTATTCTATCCGGATGGTCTGCCAAAATGTATCCTCCTTGGGCACCTTTAACACTCTTTACAAGCCCGGCTTTCCGAAGAGATGAAAAAATTTGCTCCAAATAATTCACCGACACTTCTTGTCTTCCGGCGATTGTATTTAACGAGAGCTGTTCGACCTCTGCATACACAGCCAAGTCCACCATAGCCCGCAGTCCGTATCGACTCTTTGTAGAAATTTTCATAGCCCTCTCCTCATTCCTAGTATTCCTATATGTTTTATACTATATTAAACTGTTTTAACCCTAACGTCAAGCATAATTTTATGATTTGTAAAAAAAAAATTGAAATCTATGACAAAAAAATATGACGATGTCTGCCGTCATATTTTATACGTACTAAGTACTTTTATGTCCCTTATTCCCTATTTCTCACCTTCAGTATTAGGAACCTTCTGCTTGATTACCGGAAGCGGTTGACCGTTGTAAACAATGGAGTACGGCGGAACCGATTGAATTAACCACACATTACCTCCGATCACAGAGTCATGTCCGATCACCGTGTCGCCACCTAAAATCGTGGCTCCGGCGTAAAGGACCACATTATCCTCGATATCCGGATGACGTTTGATCCCCTTTACAGGATTTCCATTCTCGTCCAGCTTGAAGCTTTTTGCACCTAAAGTCACTCCCTGATAAATCTTGACATGATTTCCGATGGTGCATGTTTCCCCGATTACCACTCCTGTACCGTGGTCAATAAAGAAGTATTCCCCAATGGTGGCACCGGGATGAATATCAATTCCGGTTCGATGATGTCCGTATTCCGTCATAATTCTGGGTATGACAGGAACACCCATGGCATACAACTCGTGAGCAATTCGATAAATACTGACTGCATCAATAGAAGGATAACTTAAAATGATTTCCTCTGCAGAGGATGCTGCAGGGTCTCCGTCATAAGCCGCTTGAATATCGGTTTGCAAAATCCGTCGGATCTCAGGTAACCTTGATACCAATGTTTGAACAACCTCATTGGCTTTATCCATACAATCGCTGCAACCCGGCTTTTCATCCTTATGATCACATTTATTCTGCAATGTCTTGGTGATCAGGTTATTCAATTGTAATGCGGCATTGCGGATACTATTGCCGATAACAATATTAATCCCGTCTTCGTCGATGGGTTGTTTTTCATACACACCCGGGAATAAAGCAGTGCGAAGGTGTTCAATAATGCTGTACACACTTTCTTTTCCGGCAAATCCAATGATCCTTTCTTCGCAGAAGTTCAGATTCTTAATCTCCTCCAAGTCTTGTGAAACTTGGGGCACATGTTCATTTAACCAATCATTCAAACTCATAATCCTTCTCCATCTTCCGTTTTCATATATCCATCCTATGCTACCTCCTCGAAAAGGTGTCAGACGGACTAGAACAATAATATGCTAAGTGCCATGACCGCCATACCGGATATGACGCCGTACATGGCTATATGATGTTCGCCATACTTTTCTGCAGTAGGTAGCAATTCATCCAAAGAGATGTAAATCATAATTCCGGCAACAGCTGCAAAAACAATTCCGAATGTCGTGTCATTGAATATACCTCGAAGAATAAAATATCCTGCGACAGCACCCAACGGCTCTGACAATCCCGATAAAAATGCGTATCCTACCGCTTTCGCTTTGCTCTTTGTCGCATACAAAACAGGTACTGCAACGGCAATTCCCTCCGGGATATTGTGAATGGCAACAGCTATGGTTATACTGACTCCTAATGCCGGATCCTTGAGGGCACTGGCAAAGGTAGCTAACCCTTCCGGAAAGTTATGGATGGCGATCCCGGCGCTGAGCAAAAGCCCTGTCCTGCGGAGGGAAGACGCACACTGCGCGCCAAAAAGATCCGAAAAATCGGGCGCCTGCGCGCGGCCGGATTGCCCTACATCGTGGTGCTCACCCATCCCACCACCGGCGGCGTGTCGGCCAGCTTCGCGAT
>ENA-UOOK01005104-UOOK01005104.1-fermentation-metagenome-genome-assembly--contig:-NODE-5104-length-13460-cov-14.754047_pt1 | contig 13460 bp, 20 predicted proteins | sample MGYA00245777_ERZ724023 | MGnify/ENA primary metagenome ERZ724023 (study PRJEB28704, sample SAMN03018312) | fermentation metagenome | biome: anthropogenic terrestrial biome; feature: soil... | reverse complement strand
TTGTAGTATTTGAAAATGGGAATACACAATTTTTCGGAGCTCAGACAATAGATCAGATTTTATTTAGTAGTAAATTATATAAACATAGTGATGAAATTTTGAGTATAACAAAATTAAGTTTATTAGGTCTTGGGCAGGCAAAAGATGATTTCGAGGATATAATAGACATAGAATTTCGTGATTAAACGTATGGGAGGGTTTATCAGTTGGCTAATAGTAAGTTTGTCTGGTTAGTTGTGTTTGAGAATGGCAAAACACAGTTTTTCTACGCTCAGGAAATTGACCAGATAATATTATACAGTAATAAACTATTATATCATAGCGATGAAATTTTGAGCATAACTAAATTAAGCTCATCAGATTATAATTATTATTGTTATAAAGACATGGTAGATATAGAATTTGAAGATTAGTAATAGTAGAGAAGTTAAACGGAGTGAGGGGATTAGAATTGGATAGAGATAAGCATAGTAATCTCTCAAGTTAAGGGCTGATTTTGTTTTATTTTCTGTTCCAATATTTTTATTTTTTGTAGTATTAATAATGAAGCATTAATGCGGAGATAATCTCCTAAAAAAAGTAATATGCCCCCTCAGATTCTTAAGCCGGGGGGCCAACATAGAAGCTTGAGCGTATGAATATAGAATATATGGAGGTTATATAATGGCGAGAAGTAAATTTGTTTGGCTTGTAGTATTTGAAAATGGGAATACACAATTTTTCGGAGCTCAGACAATAGATCAAATAATTTCCAGTGAAAAGTTGTCTGAAAATAGTGATGATATTTTAAGTATAACTAAAATGAGTTTGTTGAGTCCGTCAGATTATGATTATTTTAAAAATATAACAGATATAGAGTTTAGAGATTAATTTTTAATTATTGAGTGAAACAAGTGCAATGAAGGGGGGAGTAGTTGGCGATTAAAAAATCAGTCTCTCTCTTAAAATACCGTTTATGAAGCTCGTGACATACACCCCGGAATTTATTTCGGGTGTATGTCACGAGCAGACTTTTATCACAGTATATGAAATTAGGTTGGAGAAGAATATCAGCCTATGTTGATAATTAAATTATTAAAGTATTGACCTTATGACAAAGCTATTGTATTTTAAAGAAAAAGCTTTCCTTTTATTTTATTTGTGATATTTTCGATTTGGCAATTATATACTGTTAAAAACATTAGGAGAAGACAATGGCTAGGAGGAAAGCGAAAAAAAAGAGGGTGAAAACCATGTTAACAGCTGAAAAACTTATGGACAAGCCTTTAAATCAACACTGTTTGGATTTACATGAAAAACTCGCGCAACAGGTTAAGGATGCAGGTTTTACCGACGAAGAACTTTTTAACGAAATAAAAAAGATTAGAAAAGATGTTCGTAGAGACCGATCCAAACGTAAAGGTTAGAGTCGTAATTGACACCAATGTTTTGGTTACTGCCCTCTATGATATAAAACCTATAGCAAAATATCTACTCACTGGTAACCTTATTTTAATTTGGAACCAATATATTTTTGATGAAGCAAAAGAAATTATTAAAAGGCTGGACGGCACTTTATTTGCAAACGCTCAAATAACCAGAGGTGTAGCTGAGGAAATCTTAGGTTGTATTACCCAGAATGGAATTAAAGTTGGGGAAATGCCAGACTGTCATCCTAGAATTACTAAAGATAGAGATGATGACCCATTTTTATGGGCTGCAGTCCAGGGAAATGCACAATTTATTATAAGCCGAGACCAACATATTCTATACTTGGGACAGTACCAAAACATTCCAATAGGAGGACCTGCAGAGTTTTTCATTTGGGTTGGAAAGAAACATCCTATGATAAATAAGCATCTATGTAATATTGGACTATTATTTTAAAATATGTGACCGACTGAAGTTTCAAGTCGGTCGTTTTTATTTTTTGTAGCATATAACGCAAATATACTAAATCCAAGATAATACATCATTATCTTGGAAAACCTTAAAACCCTTGCTTATTTTTCCGGCGCTTTAAGGGCTCCAAAAAATGAGCAAGGGTTGCTTATTATCATGGAAACGGAGGTGATATTTTGTCTGTTATTATTTTCCCAGCGCAAAACAATCGTACATTATCCGATATGATAGAGGAATTTATATTTGATTTGCATCGCAGAAAATACAGTAAGCACACGATAAGATCATATTCTGCGACGCTCAAGCTTTTAAATACTCAAGAAGAAATTAATTCTTCATCTTTGAAAGAAATTTTAAATAACCCCGCCTGGGATAAAAATACTGTTGCGGCAAGACAGGCTGGAATAAATGCGTTTTTTAAATGGACTTATGAGGAGGGTTATATAGACTCTAACCCTGCCGAAAAACTGGGACAAATTAAAAATAAACAGAGCCTTCCCCGACCAATACCAAACGATGATCTAACCTTGATCCTTATGGCAGCCAGAAAAAAGATGCCACTATCAGTAAGAACGTTATTCAATCTCTTGCCTGCCCTTGCACTGAGAGTCGGGGAAGCACTTTCATTAGACGTAAATGATATTACATGGAACAAGGGTCAGGAAGCCATCATTGTGAAACACGGGAAAGGAGACAGAGAACGAATTATTCCTTTTACTTGGGATATGAGTTGTACTCCATTATTGAAACGGTTATGCGTTCAGCAGAAAGCGGGCGCCTTATTCACTACTGGCCGAGGTACCAGATCGAATTATGACTGGGCTTATTATTGGTGGGAAAAAACACTTGAGGCTGCCAATATAAGTGGATACACCATTCATCAGCTACGCCACACTGCTATAACCGAAAAGATCCGGAACGGAATGAGTATGGTGGCTGCGAAACGATTGGCTGGCCATCGCCGAATACAGAGTACTGAGATATATACCCAGGTGAATGAAAATGATTTAAGGAAAGAACTTGAAAAGACGGAAAAGACGAGTAGATGAAACTACTGGACTTCGACCTGTACAGTTGCAACTGTACGAATATTATTTAGAGCTGCTTAAATGCTAGGCAGAACATTTTATTATAAAAAGAAACGGGTGTTATCATGAAAACCCTTACAACCAACGAGACCATTAAATTACTCATAGAGGGGCTTGACGAAGCCGAGCAAAAGGCCTGGGATAGTTTAGCCAGATATAAATTTCAGATGTTCGGGTACTGGGCCGCGATTTGGGTTCACCTAAATAGAATCAGCGGCGAAAATAGGCCGAATCCATGGAAAAAACTTGTTTCCGCCGCAAGGGAAGAGGTAGGAAAATGAACATTTATATAAGTTCTTCATGGGAAAATAGAGATGAAGTAAGGCGTATGGCAGTAATGCTTCGGTCTTGCGGTTATTCAGTATATGACTTTACCGACGCTGATAGCCCTAAAAACACTGAAATACCATGTAAGAAATATCCGGAAGAGTTTGATCCCGGAATACACAAATATAGTATATACATCAACAAACCCGCATGGAAGTCTTTAGCTATGGCAAACCTGAGAACAATTCAGACAGCTGATTTTATAATATTGCTGCTTCCTTGTGATGCGAACTCCCACATTTGTTGGGCTTATGGAGTCGGATTAGGTATTCCATCTGCGGTAGTGGGACAACCAAGGAAAGGGGAAAAAACCCCGCTACATCATTTGGCCGATCATTTCTTTGATACTGTTGATGATTTCATTTCTTGGATAGAAGTTAAGGAGATGGCACAAGGGGTCAAGATATGATCTACACTGACGGAACCCACCTAATATCCGACCATAGCCCGGAAGAGTTGCACCGGTTTGCTCAGGGCATCGGGCTCAGGCGTGAATGGTTTCAGGACCACCGCCGACCGCATTACGATATTCTGAGTAGCCAGATTCGGAAGAGAGCGCTGCGAGCCGGGGCCATGATGGTTGGCCGGAAGCAACTGGTGCGAATTATGAAGGCAGGTGAATAGTGGTGCCGACAAAGATTGAATGGTGCACTAATCCAGACGGAACCAAGGGAGAGACATGGAATCCAATAACCGGATGCACTCCTGTATCGGAATCGTGCCGGAACTGCTATGCAAAGCGCATGGCGAAACGGCTGGCCGGTCGTTGTGGGTACGACAAAGATACCCCTTTTAAAGTTACCTTGCATCCTAACAGGCTGGACGAACCGCTAAAATGGCGCAAGCCTCGCCGAATATTCGTTTGTTCAATGAGTGACTTATTCCATGAAAGCATTCATTTTGAATTTATTGAGGAAGTATTTAACATAATGGACGGCTGCGACCAGCATATATTCATGGTTCTCACAAAAAGGCCACAGAGGATGTCCGAATTTATCAATTGGTATCTCAAGCGTTGCTCTGATGATTCGGTTGGCTTGCAGTATAAATTGCCGACACATATTTGGCTAGGCGTCACCGTCGAAAATCAGGCCCGGGCAGACGAGCGGATACCGGTGCTGCTGCAGATACCGGCGGCGGTACATTTTATAAGCCATGAGCCTGCGCTTGGCCCCATTATCTATCCAACTGAGTTTTTAGCCTTGGGGGAAAAGGCAGGAGTATTTACAGGTGGCGAGACCGGTCCTGGGGCACGACCAATGCATCCAGATTGGGCTAGGCTTGACAGAGACCAGTGCCAAGAGGCGGGGGTATCGTTTTTCTTTAAATCTTGGGGAGAGTGGGTACGACCAGACCAAACACATTCACCATACGATAGGCCGTTTAGGTCATATCATTTTGTGCGAAATAGAGTATCAAGGTTTGGCGAACAAGATCCTCATATGGTAATAAAAATGGGCAAGAAACGCGCCGGCCGCCTACTCGACGGGAGGACATGGGACGAAATGCCGGAGGTGATCTCCGGGAGCTGCTCTACGAATTAAAACAGCATCCGGGCCCAGTGCTTTTATCCGGGTATCGCAACAGACTTTACGACCAGGAGCTTAAATATTGGCATACGGAGTCCGCCAAAGGCTCAACCTTCACCGGTGCTATTCGCGAAGAAATCTTGTGGCTTAATCCGGATGCAATTAGCAAGCGCAGCCCAATTTGTTCTGGGGTGCCATCCTGATAGTGCTTACTGTCGACGTGAAAACTATATCCCCAGGCCAAGTACAGCTTATTTAGGAGGAGGTACCGTGAAAAACATTATCATATCCGACTTTAACGAAATAGATTTAATAGGCTTTTGGAACCCGGCAGAAGAGATGAGCCGGTGCTGGTGGAAACGTGGATATTGGAGGGAGAGGTCTTGATTAGAGAATATACAGCTTTCTTTCCGTGTTGTGGAAGCGGCGGAGCAGCGATAGGAGCGGCTAAAGCCATATCGGAATTCAAGGGTCATGTCGGGAAATTCCGAGTTGTAGGCGGGATTGATGTGGATCCAGAGGCTTGCGAAGATTTTGAAAATCTAACCGGGGCGCCGGCGCATTGCATGGATCTCTTTTCCCAGGATGATTATGTGGCCTTCCACGGCCGCCGGCCGCCGGAGGAATGGACGGAGGTCAGGCCGGCTGATATTTATCGGTTGCTTGTCGGCCGGCGGCCTGACGTGGTATTTATTTCAGCCCCCTGCCAGGGGAATTCCGGGTTGCTGCCAGAAGCATCGGCAAAAACGGAAAAATACCAGGCGTTGAACAATCTGGCCTATCATTCGGTATGGCTGATGGTCGAAGCTTTCCGGGATGATCCGGTGCCAGTGTACCTTTTCGAGAATGTGCCAAGGATCACCACGCGTAGCGCTCACTTGCTGAATCGCATCCGAATGATGCTCAAGGCGCACGGATATGAGACTCATCCCATTAAAGATAAGGATGGTTATCACGATTGTGGTGAAGTTGGAGGATTAGGCCAGCATCGGAAACGGTACATGATGATTGCCCGGCATAAGGAAAGGTGCAGTGCCATCATCTACCGTCCGCCGAGGTATAAACTGAAAACCATCGGAGATGTTTTGGGACCATTGCCGATGCCCGACGATCCAGCAGCGGGGCTCATGCACGTTTCGCCCAGGCTGACGTGGAAGACACTGGTCAGACTCGCCTTGATTCCCCAAGGGGGAGATTGGCGGTACCTACCGCTGGCAGGAGCATATTGCATAGAGCATGTACCACGGGGTGGGGTTTATGAAGTTGCGGACTGGAATAAACCGGCCAGGGCCATCCTCGGGCATGCCCGGCCCGGAGGTTCTAATGGGGTTGCAGCAGTGGGGGATCCGAGATTAAACCTTGCCGCCGGTGCCCATCGGAGCATTTTTCGCATTGTACCCTGGGAACAAACGGCGCCGACAGTAACTGGAGCTTTGGGTGTAAATAATGGGGCTCTGGCTACCGCTGACCCCAGAATACCAGAATGGCGGAATGGGTGGAAGTGTAGCGGAGCAATTGGTCGTGTTAACCGTTGGGATTTACCTTCCATAGTTCTTGGAAATTCTGGTCCAAGGGGATATGGGGCTGCAAATGTAGCAGATCCGCGACTTGGGTGTACTCCCCGAAACGGATGCTATAAAGTCCAGGCATGGGATAAGGCGGCAAATACTATCACCGCCAACGGAGATATACATGCTGGCAGTTCCGCGGTGGCCGATCCAAGAATTCCCCTTGACCATGAACGGCCGGATCCTCCACCTATCATCATTGCTCTGGACGGAACCTGGCATAGGCCACTGACTATTTACGAGAACGCGGCGCTGCAGTCCTTTCCTCTGGTGATGCCCGACGGACGACCGCTGAAGTTGGCGGGCAACTCTTCAGCCCGGTGGAGGAAACGCATAGGAAATGCAGTGCCGCCCGATAGTGCCCAGGCATGGTTTGAGATGGTGGGTATGAGCCTGATGGCCAGTGAACAGAATGATTGGTTTTTATCCAGTACGGGAATATGGGTTGAGGGAGAATCCAATGATCAAGGAGAGAGAATGATATGCCAGAACTAATCCGAGCAACCGGTTAAAAAGACACGCAAACCACATAGGTGCCATGGATGCCTGGAGATGATACCTATTGGCTCTACGGCGCTGGCCAGTGCTAATGTGGATGACGTAAGGATATATACCCTGTACTTCTGCGAGACTTGCTCAGAATGGTTTAAAACAGAGTGCGTAAAGTGCAGGGACTGTTACGAATACAACGACGGCTTGTTTGAGGGCGATATTGCGGCCTGCCGACGAAAAAGAGAGGAGGCAATCGCCGGTGGATACTGATAAATTCAGGGGCAAGCGGATTGATAACGGAGAATGGATAGAAGGGGCTTTGATTCGAGGTAATAGTGTTTCGTTCATTGCAACCATGCTTATTAATACGCTGGGTGGGCATGAGATTTTGATATGAAGTTAACCCCGCCACTGTAGGCCAGTGCATCGGTCTCATAAAGGACACAGAGGTTTACAAAAACGACATATGCCGAATTGCACAGGCCTGTGGAGAAGAAATAATAGGTGAGGTTGTCTGGGATGCTGAACATCTGAGGTATGCCCTGGATATTGGCTCAGAACTTTGGGACTTCGGCAATATTATCGACTGTGGACATGTAATTGAGGTTATCGGCAACAGTTATGATATGCCTTTAGAGTATTAAAAGGCTACTCTGATTCCACATAATCTATAAATCTGCTGAGCAGAGGAGTGAGAATATGAAATCAGTTTTAAAATACCCAGGTAGTAAATGGAGAATAGCAGGTCAGATTGTTTCATATATCCCTGAACATCACTCCTATGTTGAACCGTTTTTTGGCTCCGGTGCGGTACTGTTCAATAAATTGCCCAGCCCCATTGAAACAGTAAATGACTTGGATTGGGATGTTTGCAATCTATTTCACTGTATCCAAAACGACAGTCAACGTCTGGCTAGTCTTGTAGCAATGACACCGTATAGCCGCTCAGAGTATGACGACACATTCAAGCTTAACTTGGATGAAATGGAACCATTTCATAAAGCAGCAAGGTTTTTGGTTCAATGCTGGCAAGGGCACGGCTTTAGGGTTAATGGATATAAAGTTGGATGGAAAAATGATGTTCAAGGTCGGGAAAATATGTATGAAGTTTATAACTGGTACCGACTGCCGGAGTGGATAATCGGTATAGTTGACAGGCTTAAACAAGTACAAATTGAAAACCGACCGGCCACAGAGGTTATAAAAAGATTCTGGTACCCAAATGTTTTTATGTATCTTGATCCGCCATACACTTTAGGTACCAGAACGGGAAGACAATACAAACATGAAATGACCGACGAGGATCATATTGACCTTTTGAAACTCATACTCCAATTTCCTGGAAAAGTAATAATTTCAGGATATGAAAATGATTTATATGACCGTTACCTGGATGAATGGCACAAAGAGAGTATTAAGGGTTATGCGCAATACCATGGCGCTGATAGAAAAGAGGTTTTATGGATGAATTATACTCCCATAGAACAGCAATTAACATTGTTGGTTTATTGAAAGCTTGCAGCAGGAGGGAGAAATTTATAGACGTGACCGTTGCCCCTGTGGCTATTGAAGTTATCATTTTAGGGATGGTGCTAGCTGCAGTGTTGAAAGGGATGGTGATGTAGATGACAACCTGTAAAAGTTACGGAGCCCAAATTATATTGATTAAAACCAGATGCATTAAAGCTATGCCGTGTGACCTTACTGGCGGGCCGACATCATTATAACTGCTAAGGAAATTGCAGGAGCTGGAGAAAAGCCCAAGGAGGCGGGTAAAAAGGACTGCACATTTCAGAAAAATGTGAAGGGGTGAATTTATTGGATAAAGCTAAGATTATTGAGGAATTTATTCAAAGTCTTGATATTATGAGCGGCACTGGCAACGGAATTGGTAAAGCCACAGTCGGGAAGATAAAAAAATTTGCTGAACAATATGGAAATTGCGGATTAGCTCCAGATCAGGCATCCGAAATGCGGACCGAAAATGTCGACTTTAAAAAAGCCTTTGGGCTGTCGTGCCGTGTTCTAGGGGATTATCTTGAATGTCCTTATGCCGAATGCGGAGTTGAGGAATCTTGGAGGCGTTGGCAGAAATATATTATTGAAAAAACGGAGAATGAGGATGTTTGCCGAGTCTGTGGTTGCACCCAGCACAATGCATGTAAAGGAGGCTGTTACTGGGTAGAGCCAGATTTATGCAGTAAATGTGTCGGTGAATAGTACACTGTTGGACATTTTATTATTAATGCGAAGGAGGGTTAATAATGGCTAAATACCGCAAGAAACCGGTAGTTGTCGAGGCCGTGCAATGGCTTAAACACGGCGATAATGACTCCGTGAGTAGATACACCGAGATAGTTTTGGATTGCGACAACGAAGTCTGCCCAATATGTGGTCATGTTTATAGCGAACACGGATTAATTGGTACCTTGGAGGGAGCTCATATAGTTTGCCCGGGCGATTGGATTATTACCGGTGTGCAGGGAGAGAAATATCCGTGCAAGCCGGATATATTTGTGAAAACCTATGAATTAGTTTAGCTGCGCAAGTGCGAAGGAGGTAAAAAACTTATGCTAGAGATGACAAATGGCGGCCGGTGTATGTCCGGCCTGGATGCCATTGAATTTTTTGAAGCGTTGTCGGATTCCATTGATGACACCCTGAAAACGGAGGATTTTTGCGACGAGTACGAATGCGCCCTGAACCGGCTGCGCTACGAAGTGACAAAAAGCGTCCCCGTCCAGCCCAAGGTAGTGAAAGCGTATTCCAGAGGGCATACCGACTTTATAAGCTGCGGCGCGTGTGGTTTCGGGTTGGATCTGATGTTCAGCAAGTATTGCCCGAAATGTGGCCGGGCAATTGAGCGGCGGCTGGAACGGTAGCTACACAGAAACTGAGCGGGATGGCAATATATATAATGCCTGGAGTATTAAAAGGCTATCCAGAGTAATTCCGTCCCTTCCTGAAGGCGGGGAATGTTATATATGAGAAGCAAGAACACGCTAAAAATGGCGTGTTCTTAGTATTTCATCACAAGCGCTGTAAACGCCTGCTATGCGGGTGGGAAAATCCTTTCATACAAAAAATTTTTTATAAGGGAGGAACTGAATGAATTGCAGCAACAGACTGACCAAGAACCTCGAAAAGACCGCAAAACCTGGTTATTGTGGGCGATCATAGCCTTATTGTCTCTTGCGTTACTTTACCAGAACTCTCAGTCAGATCAGGAAGTCACCGGTCCGAAACTGGGCAAGCCGGGAACCGAGTATTTTAACCAGGAGCCCCAGAAACAAGGCGTTGAAAATTCGGGCAGAATAGGTGTTTCTATTCCTGCCAGCCTTCCCGTCCAGGACGGGAAGGCCATGCTCCGCATGAAGAACACCGGGCAGCAGGCTTATATACCTTATACGCTTGCAGAAGGGAAGGAGATATACCGTTCTAGCAGAATAATCGAACCCGGCGATGAAGTAAACGCCATAATATCGGTAGGCAATGCCGGCAAATGTGTTACTTATCTTGAAACACTGAGCGGCGAAAAATTCTCAGTAACATCGAAGTTAGTTAGATAGGAGGTCAGATGGTGAAAAGAATAAAAATATCTTTGCTCTTGGGTTTATTGATTTTCTGCCTATTTTCTTTTGCTTCAATTGCGTGCGCGGCAGAAAGCGATTTTGCGTTTGATACCTCAACTAGAACTATAACTGGTTATACAGGTCCTGGGGGTGATGTTATTATACCTTCAAAAATAGGCGGTTTAAATGTTGTCGAGATCGGTGTTAATGCTTTTAAAAATAAAACAGCTATAACAAGTTTGACCATTTCAAATGGTATAGAAAGAATAAATGAATGTGCTTTTAGAGGGTTAGCAATAACAAATGTGGATATTCCTAGTAGTATAAAAATTTTAGGTGAGGGTGCTTTTAGGAATTGTTCTAATTTAAAAACTGTCACTTTGAATGAAGGACTTGAAGAGATACAGTTATATGCATTTTATTATTGTACAAGTTTAGAGAATATAGTTATTCCTGAGAGTGTAAATTCTAAGATAGGAGAGGATGCATTTTATGGTTGTAATAGTTTACAGTTAGTAGAAATTAAAAATAGTGTTGTACCGATTTTTAATAATGAAAGAACATTTCCAGTTCAAGCAAAATTAAAAGGGAGAATACCTTCAACGGTACATGACTATGCAATAAATTATAGTAGAGCTTTTGAGGAAGTAACAGATTTTATTTTTAATAAATCAACAGGGATAATAACAGGATATATAGGTTCCGGTGGGGATGTTATTATACCTTCAAAAATTGATGGTATTGATGTTATAGAATTAGCGGAAAATTGTTTTTATGATAATGATTTGATAGAAAGCATAGTTATACCTGATAGTGTTTTAAGAATAGGAAAAAGTGCTTTTGAGCAATGTAATAGTTTAAGAACTGTAACTTTATCAAATCAATTAGATAAATTAGATACAATGACATTTTTTAGGTGTACTAATTTAGATAATGTTATTGTTCCTGATAGTGTAATTAGTATTGGTTATGATGCTTTTGAATATTGTTCGAATTTAAAAAGTATAAGTTTACCGCAAAATTTGCAGACAATTGAGGTAAAAGCATTTAGAGACTCAGGTTTAGAAGATATAAAACTTCCTGGTAGCTTATTAAATATTAATTCTAGTGCTTTTGAAAATTGTTCAAAGCTAGTAAGTATTAAATTAAATCAAGGACTAGAAAATATAAAAGATTATGCATTTAGAAATTGTGGTCTTTTAAAACAGATAGAGATTCCAAATGGAACCAAGTTGGGTTCTGCAGTATTTTCGAAGTGTTCCAGTTTGTCGAATATAAAACTCCCAAATGATTTGACAGATATTTCAGTGTATATTTTTGAAGATTGCTCAAGTTTAGTGAATATAAGTATTCCGAGTAGTGTAACTAAAATACAAATAGGTGCATTTCAAGGTTGCTCTGGATTAAAGGGTTTAGCATTGCCCTTGGGTCTTACTGATTTAGGAAATTCGGTATTTAAGAATTGTACAAGTTTAGAAAGTATTAATGTGCCAGATAATATAGTTGCAATAGGCTTAGATTTATTTAATGGTTGTTCTAGTTTAAAAAATGTTACTTTACCCAAAGAATTACAGATAATTGCGTCTAGAAGTTTTCAGGGTTGTACAAGTTTAGAGACTATTAAGTTTCCTCAGAAATTACAAATGATACAAACAGACGCTTTTTCAGGATGCAGCAAGTTGAAAATTGTAAATATTCCGGTTAGTGTGGGCAGTATCGCAAATTCTGTATTTAATGGTTGTAGTAGTTTAGAAAGTATATCATTTAGCAATCAAAGCGTTTTGATTTATGATTCATTCAGTACTATTCCAGAAGCAACAATAATAAAAGGTTATGTTAGTTCCACTGCTCAAGAATACGCTTCAAAATATGTGAGAATTTTTCAGTCAATGGGAGGTATAACAATTCCCGAGATTCCACCTAAAAGTTTTGAGCCGGGGGTACCTGGAGGTATTATAATAGATGTTCCAACACCTGGAGAATTTAATCCTAATCCCGATGTCAGAGGAGGAATAAATGTAAATGTTCCAGTTTTGGGGGAAAAAGTATTTGATTCGGGCAACCCAGGCAATGTTAATACAGACATACCTATTTATACTAATAGAGATTTGAAATCAGGACAGAAAGGTTCTGTCAATGTAAATAAACCTTCCGGGGGTGATAAAGATTTTAATTTAAGCCAAGGAGGAGTCCATGTAAATATTCCGGTTGTACCAGATAAGCAATTTAACCCGGGACAAAGTGGCCAAGTAAATGTAATTATAAAATAAAAAAATTAGGAGGTAATTAAACAATGAAAAAGAGATTTTTAGGGAAAACAGTAATAGCCCAGATTATGTTAATAGTATTTTTAGGATTTACAATTATATCACCAATAACTACTGCCAATGCAGATACAACTATTGCATTGCAAGGTCAGATAGACGCTGCTTCTATTGAGATTTCGATAGACAAAGCAGCATTAAATCTAGATATTCCGGTAGGGAGTACACAAGCTACAGACCAGATAGTTGTTTCTAGTACCACGGTTATTCCAGTCAAAATGACACTTGAGGGAATAGCCCATAAAGAAACAAGCTGGAAACCAACTCTTATAGCTACGGACCCAACTTTATTGGGTTTAGCAGATGCTCAAAACCAAGCAAGATTAACAATTGGACTAGATACAGGAGATTCAGATTATTCAACTGCTCCCATTTCAAGTACTATAGTTCCTCTTGGAACAGGTAGTACACTAAATGGAGGAAGTACTTATCCAGTTGATTGTGGAGTTATAGCAGATACAGATGGAGTAATAGCAAAATCCGTAACAGTTGGTGGAACACTAGACGTAAGTAAGAAAAGAATTTTATCAAAAGCTTTTGATTCTGAAATGGTTCTGAATTTTGCTGCAGCTGATTAATATATTCGTCACCCTGGATTACCCGGCCTAAGAGCCGGGTTTTCTCTTTTCTGGCGTGCCCAGCCAAGCACGCATTATCTAGCCGGTGAAAGTCCGGTCGG
>ENA-UOOK01005103-UOOK01005103.1-fermentation-metagenome-genome-assembly--contig:-NODE-5103-length-13463-cov-4.977849_pt1 | contig 13463 bp, 12 predicted proteins | sample MGYA00245777_ERZ724023 | MGnify/ENA primary metagenome ERZ724023 (study PRJEB28704, sample SAMN03018312) | fermentation metagenome | biome: anthropogenic terrestrial biome; feature: soil; material... | reverse complement strand
ATGAATGGGGCTATAGCAACAAGGTTCTTATGCTGATTGAGCATATGAGCAAAGTTGATCATGCCTGAGAATGGCTTTGTGACTGATCTTTTTAAGTGATTCAAGAATCGTTTACGGCATTAGCTAAAAAGCGTATTGATGTAACTGGACTTGAATTATTTGCAGTGAGAGTACAAAATGAAGCACCCTCCTATAGAATTAAAAACTCTATAGGAGGGTGCTTTTTATGTGAATTAAAATTTTTTTAATTCCACTTTTACGCCGTTGGGAAGCGAAAACCAGTGATCTCCTTCTGAGAGTTTGCTGCATCCAACTTTAAGTGCGCATGTAATTGCTAACGGGATGCTATCTACGGCAAGGGAAATATGGTCAATCACGGGAATTCCCGCCTCAAAGCTGTTGCACACGGAAACTTCATTCAGCTGGATTCCTTCTGCAAACCAAACTTTTCGGTTCCTTTCTGCGGCGGTTTCTGCGGTGCGTAATATCGTCATTTCAAAAAGCGTTGTAAAAAAATTTTTATACCATACAAAGTTTGCAACATTTAGTGCTGTGTGGTGAAGCTGTGCTTTCATAATTGATTCCTCCGTCTTTAAAATTAAGCCGTCACCCTTTGATGGGGTGACGGCTTAAAGGAATCTGACCGCTGTTTATGTTTGAGCTATCCTTTAGAAGGAATGGATGAGTTTTGGGATTTGACTTGTTAATGCGTTGATGGTCATATAGACGGCAAAAAGATAGCAGACGGTCATGGAAATCTGCAATACTCTCGGTGCCTTGTAGCCGTTGAACAGTTCCTTTTTCCAGAGAATCAAAACCATGAAAAGTCCAGCGACAGGCGTTGCAATCGAGGTTGCAACATTTGCGATAAAGATTAGTTGTGTTGGAGATCCGCCGTATGAAAAGCAAATCACAGATGCCACAGCAAGGCACACAAAGCAGGGGACTTTGACAGCCTTAGAATCCAATGCGGTTTCCTTATTAACACCAGCGTTGAACAGAACAACACCGCGCTGAGTATTTCCCAGTAAGGAAGAGAAGCCGGCACCGATGATAGCAATGCCCATAATAATGGGAGCGGCATTGCCAAGGAATGGGCGAAGCAGGTCCCCGAGTTGTGCAGGAGCTTTAATGGTTATGCCATTCGGATTCAAGACAATGGCACCGACCAAAACAATGGAACCAGAGATCAGGACGACGGTTGTAATGTGAAAAATCGCATCTGTGCGCATTGCACCATTAAAAAGGTCCTCTTTTTTCCAGTCCTTTTCAAAGCCGAGATAAGTTCCGTAAATACCCGCTGTGACGGCGGCGTTAGTGCTGATGTAGCCGAGCGCTGTAGTAAAGGAGTTATCCGCGAACTTCCAGCTGGCTAAGCCTTGGCCGAATGCGCTCCAATTTGGGCCGCCGGTCGCCACCAGTGCTGCAAAGAAGGAAACAATCATTCCAATAATGCAGATCAGAATGCCCTTTTCAACTTTGCCGTAGACACCCTTGGATAGGTAGCAGAATGCAAGTACAGCGAGCATAATGAGTGCACCGATTCTCCAATCAAAACCGAAGATCAGGGTCATACCTGCACCGGTACCTGTAATGTTGCCAAGTGTAAAGAAGAAGCAGGCGAGAAAAAGTGCTGTACCGCAAAATGCAGCAGCGACACGACCAAAATAATGGTTAATTGCGTGAATGACAGGCATTCCAGTCATAGTGGAAATTCGATACGATGCCATGGTGAAAGTGATGCCCATAATAATGACGGGGATCAGTAACCACATCATTGTGTATCCGTAGTTTGCACCCAGCATGGCGGAGGTGGTAATATTTCCGGGGCCGATGACAATGCCGGTTGCGATGATTCCGGGACCGACCTTTTTGAGCATTTCCAGGAAGGAGAGCTTCTTGACCGATTTAGGGTCAAAGCCAAGCCGCTCGGGCACTGGTTTGCTCATATCTACTTTTTCGTAAGCCATAGTGCACTCCTCTTTCTTGTTTGTTGAGAAAAGGGGCAAAAAAAACAGGCGTGCATGGAAGAAAATGTGTTTTGATATATGCCTGCTTTTTCATTGCCAGTTTTACTTGTTTTCAAAACCACGCATATCTGGTTTTAACCGCAGACTGCGCAGTACAACCTATATTATTTATACTGCTCCATGTCAACGTTTGGCAGATCGCTGAGCTTCAGGCCATTCGCAACCCAGTCAATCTGATTCTGATCCAGAGAAAGAACCGGCTTTCTCATAAGTGCAGACGTGAAGATATCGCGCTGCTTCAGTGCTTCTTTGAGTCTTGCATGTGCTTCGCCGGAGGGCTGACCGCCGCCATAAATTGCTTGGCTGATCGGATAAATACGGTTGGATGCGTCTTGTGCTTCCTTAAGCGTATGCTCCTGGGGATTCTTGAAAACATCCCATGCTTCGGTGATCAGTTCAGGCACGCAGCCTGCAAAGCCAATCAGTGCACCATCCATGCCGGGGAACCAACTGACACACAAGGTTTCATCATGGCAAGTAATTAATGAAATGTCCGGGCACTGTTTGCGCAATTCGCGAACATCATGCTCATAAATGGAGGTAACACGTGTGCCCATCTTAATGCACTTTACATGCTCAATTTCCTTGCACATTTTGATCAGAGTTTCTACCGGGTAAAATGCCTTAGAGGTGGCAGGATACAAATGAATAATAATATCAATGTCTGCACCCTCAGCAACATCTTTGACGTATTCAAACGGAGCATTAGGGTTCATGCCAAAACGCAGCCACATGTGAGGGGGCATCAGCAAAATGCCGTCCGCGCCAGCATTTTTTGCATCCTTTGCCATCTCGATGGTTTCTGCTGTATTCTCACAGTTGACACCAGAAATGATCGTCATCTTATCTCCGCACTCCTCGGCGCAGATTTCAACGACTCTTTTTCTCTCGGCTCTGGTCAGTCCGGTGACTTCGCCGGTATGTCCGTTGCAGACAATTCCCTGAATTCCTTTGCCATAGAAGCTCTTGATCCACCGAAGGTATACGCGGAATTCTTCTTCATTGATGGAGTAGTCATCGTTCAGGGGAATAGAGACCGCCGGGAAGATCGTTTTGAAAGTTTTTACCTTAGCCATTTGAATAATCTCCTTATCATATTGTTTTGATTGGTTGTGCAATCGATTGCACCTCTTTGATTATTTTGTACCACAAGGGAATCTGGTCGTCAATCATTTTCACCTCTTCTGCAAGTTATTGCATATTACATGCAAATATTTGTATAAATTGTCTATTAACAACAGATAAAATATAAAAAATTAGTGATCATTATTATACAAGGCTTAAAAGAGGGATAGACGGAAAATTTTGAAAGATTAATTCTATGCAAACGATTGCATATAGACGATTGTTTGCTATAATATTGGTGTCAGTCAAAGGGATTGGTGGTTTCATCAGAGGAGTTGTAAATATGGCTACCTTAAAGGATGTTGCAAAACTTGCAAATGTGGATGTCAGCACGGTGTCCCGTGCACTGAACAATACCTCCTATGTGCATCCGGATACTCGGGCGCGCATCATAAAGGCGGTGGAGGAGCTTAGCTATCAGCCCAATATTCTTGCGCGCGGCTTGCGGCAGGGAAAACGGAATACGATTGCAGTCATTGTTCCCAAGTTGTCCTTTTCAATTTTTGAGGAGTTGACTGCCGGAATTCAGGATGAAGCTCAAAAACGTGGCTATTCGACGATTCTGTGTAATACCGATGACGATAAGATCACAGAAAAAGAATGTCTGAACCGCCTGAGAAACACTTTGGTCGATGGAATAATTATTGCGGGAACCGGGTATAACAAACGGCTGGTTCGGGATATGAGTGCTGATGGGATGCCGGTGGTTCAGGTGATTCGGCAGCTGGACCCGAATCTTTGCAGCGTTACAGTTGACAACGTCAGTGTCGGTTATCAGGCGGTTCAGCATCTGATTAGCAAGGGCTGCCAGAATATCGGTCTGATTAATGGCTCTATGCAAATTTCACCCTATGCCGAACGTTACCAGGGGTACAGTAAGGCCATCCGCGAAAACAAACTGGCAGAGATCACTGTGGAGCTTTCCTCAAAAACTCGTGGGGCGATCTACGGGCACGACTGCACGGAGCGTCTGCTCGATCAGAATGCAAAACTGGATGCTATCCTTGCAGCAACAGATGCTCAGGGGATGGGCGTTCTGCGTGCGCTAAAGGAAAATGGTCTCCAGGTGCCGCAAGACATCCGGGTCATCAGTATGACCGGATACCGGATAGGCGAAATGCTGGAAACAACCCTGACATCCATGGAACTTCCGGGCTTTGAAATCGGTGTCAGCGCTGCGAATATGGCGATTGCTGCGATTGAAACGGACAAATCTCAGCCGATTGCTGTTCGACATGTTAGCTTTTCAGCGGTGCTGACACCGCGGGAATCAACAATGTGAGGAGCTTTGGTTTTTAACAGTTTTAAATATGCAAATTGAATTGCTATAATATTTGTATTTTTTTGGAAAATGATGTGCCTAAATCACTGAACCGAATATAAAAGATAGCGAATACATTATAAAAAGGGATATCACCTATTTGCAGGTGATATCCCTTTTTATAGTAATGCAGAGGCCTTTATGCAAACGAAATTACCGCGTTTTATAACAAGCTGCCTAAGGTATATTTCGAACTGAAACGACTCGATATAGAAAAACGGTTTACTTAATAGATGGTTATTGATACTTTAAATCCGTCACATTATACAAAACAATATAATTGACTTTGAATGAATTTCGTCGGTGAATTTTCTTAATTTTGCATGAATTATAAAATTAATTGCAAATTTCTTAATTTTAAAAAGAAACTTTAAAAAAACTTTGCTTTTATATGGTTGTGGTATAGCCATTAATATTAAATAATAACATTAAATTAACAATAAAATTAGGGAAATAACGAATAAAATAACCACAAATTATTAACATTTTAAAAATATAATAACGCATTACATAACTATGTGAACGCGAGGTGTAATTCGTGAAGAAAGTGTGAATTATTTTTGAGATAAATAAGAGAAAAAATATCTTTCAAAAATTGACTGTGATATACTGAAATCACAATAGCACGTGAAAGGGCAAATTGCTGGTTTTAAGCAATCGAATCCTTTCCAAATCTATGATACCCATTTAGGTTTACTGGGCACCCAATTATAGAAAAGGAGGAAATTTATGAAAAAGACTCAGAAATCATTATCCCTGCTTATGGCGTTTGCCATGTTACTCTCTGCTACAAGTTGTGGCACGAATCCCAGTACTTCATCAGCATCCTCTACTGCTTCTCAGGGCGGTAGTGCTTCCTACACATCTTTGGATGACTTTAAGCTGTTCGATGCCGATAAACAAATGATTCGTACCGGACGAAATGATACCGGCGAAAAAGGTGTTGTTTCTACCAGCAAGTATGAAGCTTCCAAAATTGGCCGCCAGGTTATGGAAGAGGGCGGCAACGCAGTTGACGCTGCAGTCGCAGCGGCCTTTACTCTTGGTTTGGTTGAACCCAATTCCTCCGGCCTCGGCGGTGGCGGTTTTATGACCATCCATCTGGCTGACGGGACCAACCACTTTGTCGATTTCCGTGAAGTTGCTCCTCAGGCTGCTACCCCTGCAATGTGGGAAGTAGGCCAAGACGGCAAAGTGAAAGACAACGCCAATATGGTCGGCGGCAAGTCGACTGGTGTTCCCGGCGAAGTTGCCGGTATGCTGTATGCTTTGGACAAATACGGAACTAAGAATCGTAAAGATGTCATTCAGCCTGTTATCGATTTGGCTAATAAGGGCTTTACCGTAACCCCCACCTTGGCCGATGATATGACGAACTGCTATGAAAACATGCAGAAGTTCCCAGAGTTTGGAAAATTGTTCCTTGGCGAAAATGGTATGCCCTATGAGGTTGGACAGAACTTTGTAAATAAAGATTACGCCAAGGCGTTACAGATTATTTCCGACAAGGGGACCGATGGATTCTACAAGGGAGAAATTGCCCAGAAGATGGTCGAGATGAACAACAAGTATAATGGTTTACTCACCATGGATGATCTGGCTAACTATAAAGTAAAAGATGTTGATCCTGTTGAGGGAACCTACCGTGGCTACAAAGTCATTTCTTCTCCGGCTCCATCCTCTGGAGGAACCATTATTATTGAGATTCTTAACATCCTTGAGAATTTTGATTTGCCCAAAATGCAGGCAAACTCCGCTGATGAGCTCCATTTGTTCTCTGAAGCTTTCAAGCTTGCTTATGCAGACCGCGCTAAGTATATGGGCGATCCGAAATATGTCGATGTTCCGCTGAAGGGCCTTATGAGCAAAGAGTTTGCAAAGACACGCGCTCAGCTCATCGATACCAAGAAGTCCGCTGCGACCGTCGATGCCGGCGATCCCTTCGCTTATGAACATCAGGAAACGACTCATTTTTCCATTGCCGATAAAGCAGGCAACATGGTTTCTGTTACCCAAACAGTAAACGGCTATTTTGGCTCCAGTGTATGTGCTGATGGCTATGGCTTTATGCTCAATAACGAGATGGGCGATTTCTCCCCCGATGCCAAGAGCCCGAACTGCATCGCCGGCGGCAAATGCCCACTGTCCTCTATGAGCCCAACTGTCGTTCTGAAAGAAGACGGAACCCCTCTGATGGTTCTTGGTTCTCCTGGCGGCACAACCATTATCTCCACCGTTGCACAGACAATTTCTAAGGTGGTTGACCATGGCATGGGCATGCAGGAAGCTGTTGATGCACCTCGTATCAGCGGCTACAGCAACAACACAAATAGTTATGAAACCCGCATCAGCTCCGATGTAGTCGACGCGCTCTCTAAACTTGGCCATACTATGAAAGCGTCGGAAGAGTGGAACCGCGGCATGGGTTCTGTTCAGGCTGTTTTGTACAAGAATGACGGTACTCTTGAGGGTGCGGCCGATCCTAGACGTGACGGGAAAGCTTTAGGATTTTAAGCACTCTGATCTTAATTAGGTTTCCTGTAAAAAGGAAAAATTTCCGGCACTTTCCGGCATTTAGTAAAATTTCAGGAGGAAAACAATTATGAAACTCAAAAAAGGTTTAGCGTTTGCGGCAGCTCTAATGATGACCGTCTCTATGGCGGCTTGCGGGGAGTCTGGTGGCACGTCCTCTGCGGCGCAGAGTGCGGCACATTCCACTGCTTCTTCGGCTGCTACTTCCGGAGCTACTTCATCATCTGCTGCTTCCGGCGCTGCTTCTACCAGCGTGCAAGGATTAAAGCAACCCATTGCGGAGCAGCCGATCCTGCTTACCTCCGTTGGGCAGAGCGCTGATGTAGAAATGGTAAAGACCTTATTCAAGAAGATTAACATAGATCCCACAACCGACCATTTAGCCACTGCAGATTCGATTGGAAACGCCAAAACGCTTGTTCTGGCGATCGGAGGTTCCTCAAAAGGCCTTGGTGCCGCCGGCATTGATGCAGATCAGGAATTAGCTCGAGTCGCAAAGTTGGTCGACGCTGCGAAAGATAAGGGGCTGACGATTATTGCCATGCATACCGGAGGCCAAACCCGCCGCGGTGAATTGTCCGACAAGTTTATTAAACCCGCTTTTGACAAAGCCGACTATGCGATTGTAGTAGCTGACGGGGATAAAGACGGGCTCATGAAAGGTCTGGCGGCTTCCGAATCCATTCCGATGGATACTGTTGATAAAATAACGGATGTTCCAGATGTTCTTAAAGCTGCTTTCAAGTAAAACTTCTTCTTATATCTTCCCACTATATCCCTAGCATGAAAATCTGCCACTGCATCGATGAATGAACGGCGGCAGATTTTCTTATTAAAGGAGGTTTTTGCATGTGCATTGAATTAATTATTTTCATCGCCATGGTCGTCGTATTTGTCGCCGGCTGCTTTTGGCTAAAGCTTCCGGTGAGTATCTCAATGGTGATTTCTGCCATCGTAGGTGCTTTGATCGGCGGCCAAGGAATTCCACTTCGCCACTTGGTTGAAGGTACATTTTCTTATGTAGATACGATTCTAGTAATCGCCTGCGCCATGATCTTTATGAAAGTTCTGCAGGAAAATGGTTCCCTTGACGCACTGTCCTGTATGATCGTGGAGCGTTTTCACAAAGTTCCAGCACTGCTTTTGTGTCTTATTATGTTGGTTATTATGTTCCCCGGCATGATTACAGGTTCTTCCACTGCGGCAGTTCTCTCGGCCGGTTCCATTATGATGCCGGTTCTAATTTTGATGGGAATTCCAAAGCTGGAAACCGGTTGTATCATTGCCATGGGAGGAATCCTAGGGATGATCGCCCCTCCGGTCAATATCCCGGCTATGCTGATTGGCGGAGGCGTCGACCTCCCTTATGTAGGCTTTGAAGGCCCGCTGGCACTGCTCACTTTTCCGCTGGCTTTCCTGTTTGTACTGATGTTTGGCTTCAAATATGTCAAGCATCTGGACTATGAGGCAATTCGGCACCGGATGAACACCGAATCCCGTGAAAAATATGGATTCCGAAATTATATTCCGATTCTAGTTTGTGTATTTCTCATGATTCTGAACAAAGCCGTCCCTGCTATCCCGGATTTGGGGATGCCGCTGGTTTTTCTTATCAGTGCTGTTGTGGGTCTGTTTACCGGTAAGAAGGTTCCTGTACTTAAGACCGCCAAAGAAGCTGTTAACACGGTTCTTCCCGTGCTTGGCATTCTGATGGGCGTAGGAATGTTCATTCAGATCATGACTCTCACCGGCGTGCGCGGTTTCATCGTGAACGTCTGCCTAAGTATTCCGGACGCCTGGCGCTATTTGGCCATGGCGATCTCCATCCCATTGTTTGGCGCGGTATCTTCTTATGGTGCATCTTCTGTTTTGGGCGTTCCGTTTTTGCTTGCCTTCTTGGCGAAAAATCAGGTTATCACCGCGGCAGCTATTTCTCTTATTGCCTCTTTGGGAGACATGATGCCTCCTACTGCGCTGGCTGGTATTTTTGCAGCGCAGGTTGTCGGCGTTGAGAAGTATACGGACATTCTCAAAAAATGCATCGTTCCCTCTATCATTATGATCGTTTGGGCAATCATTATCATTATATTTTCTCCACAACTGGCGAAGATTATATAAGGAAGGATCTGAAGCGATATGATAATTACGCTGATCTACCGTGCAATCGTAGCACTTGTTCTGATTTTCACGATTTGGAATCTATTTACGGAAAAGAAAGTTGCGCTCCAGGCAAACGCCGCTCTTGTGGTGATTCCGCTGATTTTGCGCTTTCTGATGATTAAATAAGAAAGGAGAATTTGACTTTATGGGTAAGAAGAATGTTATTTCAGCGACTATCTGTCTCGTGGCAGCGCTTACAATTGCGGCTGTAACCGGTAAAAACTTCATGGATATTAAAAAACCGGATACGCTGCATCCCAGCGCCAACGTCACGGAGACCAAAATGCTGAGTGACTACTTTGGAGATTTGAAAGGTACCTATGCAGATACGCCAATTTATGTGTTCAAAGGGTCTAAGCCCGGCGGTTCTATGCTGCTTTTGGGCGGTACTCATCCGAACGAGCCTGCCGGCTATTTAGCGGCTGTGACGTTCCTGGAAAATGTCAAAGTAGATGAAGGTACCGTTTATGTGATTCCCAGAGCCTGCAACAGCGGCTTTACAAACAACGATGCCCAGGAGGCTTCTCCAGAGTATTTGCACTTTATAAACAAGAATGGGCAGGAACGTCAGTTCCGTTACGGCTCTCGTGCGGCAAACCCCGTCGACCAGTGGCCTGATCCGGATGTGTATATCCATGCGGGCTCCGGCCAGCAACTGTCCGGTTCCGAGACTCGAAACCTGAACCGCTGTTACCCCGGTAAACCCGACGGAAACCTGATGGAAAAGACTGCTTATGCTATCGTACAACTAATCAAAAAGGAGGGCGTCAACCTAACATTTGATTTGCACGAGTCTTCTCCCGAATACCCGGTTAATGATGCGACGGTTGCCCACGAAAAGTCCATGGACTTCGCTGCAGAGGGTATGTTGGAGCTGGAAATGGAAGGCATTGAAATGAGTTTGGAGCCTTCGCCCACCAACTTACATGGCCTGAGTCATCGGGAACTTGGTGACTACACAGATACCTATCCAATTCTGATGGAAGCTCCGAATGCTTCTCAGGGTCGTCTGCGCGGTGCTACCAATGAAGAAATGGCTTTGACCGGCAAGGATAAATTTTATGTCAGTGCTGCAAAGCAGGGATTCCTCTATGTTCCCTATACTGAAGCAGGCCATCCGATTGAAGAACGCGTTGGTCGTCATCTGCAGGGAATCATCGAATATACAAAAGCTTTTAGCTCTATCCACAGCGACAAGGTAGTCAGCTTTGAAAATGTTCCCGGATATGAGGAAATGTTTACCGATGCTGATCCCTCTCAACTGGGTGGTCCCCATTTAGGTTCCTTCTTAAACTGAGTACAACTTTATTCTTTTTCATACTTACCGTACCGGTGTGAATCCAGGGTTTTATAATCCGGGAGCACACCGGTTTTTTGAAGGGAAATAAATACTTTCTTGATACTTATTGGATGTTGTACTATAATGTAATATAAATAGTTGATAAATGGTTTTCATTTTGCAGAAGTATTCGGAATCCCCATTAAAAACCATTGGATGGAGGCGAGATCACAGTGGCTCCAAATTTTCTTCTGCGCAAAGGTGGCATTTTACTGTGCTTTTTGATATGCTTGATCTTGACCGGGGTACCGGGTGATTCTGCTCCTTTCTCGACGATTTCTAGAAGTCTGTTGGCTCAAGGGACAGACATGGAAACCCAACTGGTGACCCTTAAAGGCAGCAGTCCCGGTCCCAGTTTGGTGGTAATTGGAGGGCTCCATGGCGACGAGACAGCTGGCTGGGAAGCTGCCGATCGGCTAAAACATACAGCTCGGATTAAAGCTGGGACGCTGTACATTTTGTCACCCGCCAACGTTTACGGTGCCAAACATGATGTTCGCTATACGGCGGAAAATTGGGACCTGAACCGCCTATTTCCCGGTAACCAGGAGGGAGATCCCAGCGAGCGACTGGTGTCCCAGCTGTGGGAGCTGATCCAGCGGGAACGGCCTGTATTGGTGCTGGATCTCCATGAGGCTTTGCCAAAGCAAAAGAATTGGGATTATCTGGGGAGTTCCATTATTGTTACAAAAATGGACGGTATCGAAGATTTGGTAGACACGATTTTGTCTGATACCGCCGCCGGAACCTTGTGCTCCGAACCTTATAACTTTTACGGGCCCGGTATGCCTGGGAGCATCAACCGGACCGTTACCGAAAAACTGAATATTCCGGCTCTGACGATAGAAACCTTCCGAGGGTATCCTCTCGAGCGTCGGGTAGGAGATCACTTGGCTCTGATCCATTTCATTCTGAATTGGTATGGAATGGAGGAAAAGGAGGTACCGCGATGACGAAGTCTATCGGGGTGATTTTGACTTTTGCAGCTGTATTTTTCGGTTACTTAATCTGGGAAAACTACCGTGCCATAAAAGACCGCTGTGCCATAAAGCATGTAGTCTATGTGAACGGAACCCGTGGAAAATCCAGTACGACCCGTCTGATTGACGGTGGTTTGCGGGCTGCAGGGCTGCGGGTGTTCTGCAAAACGACCGGAACCTTACCCATGACAATTAATACGGATGGAGTGGAACAGCTGATTCATCGCCGAGGGACAGCTAATATCCGGGAGCAACTGCAGATTCTACATAAGGCGGCTAAGGAGCACGCGGATGTGCTTGTGATCGAATGTATGGCGGTGAACACAGTGTACCAGAATATTTCCCAACACCGGATGGTACGGGCGGATATCGGTGTCATTACAAATGTACGGCTGGACCACACTGATGTGATGGGAGAAACATTGCCGGAGATCGCCCAGGCGTTGTCTAATACAATTCCAAAGGCAGGTGTTTTGTTTACCGCCGAGCAGGGACAATTCAGCGTGCTGGAAAAAAATGCGCAAGCTCTTGGAACACAGATCTTTGAAGTTTTACCGGAAGAATCTCTGGCAGTAATTGATTGGCCGGACAATGTGGCTTTAGCTTTGGCAGTCTGTGCCCAATTGGGGGTAAGCCGGGAAACAGCTCTCTTTGGCATGAATACTTTTTATCAAAGGGATCCTTATGCCCTGTCTTTCTATCGGATCGGCAAGGAAACTCTTTTTATTAACGGTCTCTCTATTAATGATTCACAGTCTACATTGAAGGTTTTTGAGACTCTGCAGAAAAAGCTGGGGCTCGAGAAGGGAAAGCTTATTTTGCTCCTAAACAGTCGGGCAGATAGGGCCTCCCGTACGATCCAGATGGCAGAGTTGGTGCGTGATTTGGCGCCGGATTCCTTATGGCTTTTAGGATCCGGGCGAAAGCTTTTGAATCATATTCTGCCTCGGCGCATTCCTAAAGACCGGATGCCGGAGGTACATCTTTATGCCAGCGCCGCAAAGATTGACTTTTCTGTTCTGCAGCCGAAGGATATAGTTTTTGCGGCAGGCAACATTGCCATGGAGGGCAAAAAACTAATGGATCGAATTCGTGAGGAGGGAACCCCTGATGTATTATGATATTGTGGTTCTTGGAGTGGTCATCAGTGTCCTTTTTTCCGAACTGACCCAACTGTCTCCAGCTGGTCTGGTGGTTCCCGGATATATCGCTCTCAACCTAAAATCACCGGAGCGCATTTTCTACACACTGTTGATTGCTCTGCTCACTTGGGGGATCGTGAAGCTGATGGGCAACGTAATGATTCTTTATGGGCGTAGGAGCTTTGCCGCCTCTATTCTGGTGGCTTTTTTGATCGACTGGCTGGTAACAATAAGCGGTCTGTTTCTGGGACACCCTAACATGATCGGTTGTCTGGTAGCAGGAATCATGGCACGGGAATTTGAGCGTCAGGGCCTTTCAAAATCCATTTTGTCTCTTGGCATTGTGGTGGCTATTTTAGCACTCATCATGCTCCTGATTGGCCACCCGGCGTTGGGTTTGTAGGGGGGTCGCCATGAAGCAAAAACTGACACGGCGGGAAATTCCCCTTGTCTTTCTGCTCCTTGCTCTCTGCCTGGCGGTTTGGTGCATCAACGTCGGCGGACAGTCGGTGAAAACTTCGGATTATGAAGTTAGGCTGGCTGCTGCTCGACGCATGCAAGCCTGTATGTCTTCGCCTTGAATGATCCCGCTTAAAAATCCAGAGCCATAGGAGTCTCCAGCGCCCACGGTGTTCACCAGATCCTTTACAGGCACAATGCCCTCGCGGTAGAATGTGCTGCCGTCGTAGGCAAGCGACCCCTTCGTCCCAAAGGTCGCGATTAGCGCTTTTGCACCTAATCCGCAGCCCATTTCAAGCAGCTCCCGCACCTGTTGGGTCTCCTCTTCAAACGAGAAGATGCCGTAGTCGATCTGCGCTAAGACCTTTTCCAGAT